>Ga0326727_10002112_pt1 | contig 70069 bp, 65 predicted proteins | sample MB2enrmetagenome_FD_207643 | JGI IMG/M metagenome (GOLD analysis project Ga0326727, IMG submission 207643) | Lab enriched peat soil microbial communities from McLean, Ithaca, NY, United States - MB29MY | ecosystem: Environmental > Terrestrial > Soil > Wetlands > Peat | place: USA: New York...
CAAGAGTGAACGCAATCTGACGGCGTACATAGAGGCGCAGGTCAGTGGCAATCTGCTCGTTGCGGCTGCGCCCGGTGTGCAACTTGAGACCCAGCGGGCCGACGCGGGCAACCAATTCAAGTTCGACGAAATGATGAATGTCTTCGGCGGTCGGGTGATCACGCACCAGCGCTTTGCCCGCCTCCGACGCGTGCTCGGCGGCAATTGCGTCGAGCGCGTTACTAAGCTTAGCTCCTTCTTCTTCAGTAAGTATCTTTGCGGCAATCAGGGCGGACGCGTGCGCCTTGCTGGCGGCAATCTCCTCGTCGAGAAGCCGCCAGTCAAATGGAATGGACCGCTGCCAGGATTCGAACTCCGCGTCCAGCGGCTCGCGAAAACGGCCGGACCACATCTTTCCGGATTGTTGTTCGTTCGACATTACTTTAAGAGTACCTCATGCTATTCATTCTCTTTGCCGCTATTGAGCTGAGGGATTTCGCTGCCTTTGCCGAGCGTGAGAAGGCCAGCCGCGGCGTAGGTCAGCAGCTTTGCGCGAGTGTCGGTGATGTCGAGGTTGCGCATGGTGAGTTGGCCGATGCGATCGCGCGGTGAGAAGGCGGATTCAGTCTTCTCCATACTGAGGCGCTCGGGATGGTATGTGAGGTTGGGCGACTCGGTCGAGAGGATGGAGTAATCGTTGCCGCGGCGCAACTCGAGCGTGACTTCGCCAGTGATGGGTTTGGCGACCCAGCGTTGGGCGGATTCGCGGAGCATGATGGCCTGGGAGTCGAACCAGCGGCCCTGGTAGAGCAGGCGGCCAAGCTTGCGGCCATTGTCGCGATACTGCTCGATGGTGTCCTCATTGTGGATGCCGGTGATGAGGCGCTCGTAAGCGATGAAGAGCAGGGCGAGGCCCGGGGCCTCGTAGATGCCGCGGGATTTGGCCTCGATGATGCGGTTCTCAATCTGATCGGACATGCCCAAGCCGTGGCGGCCGCCGATGCGGTTGGCTTCGAGAAGAAGTTCGACGGGGTCGCTGAACTCACGGCCGTTGAGGGCTACGGGCAAGCCCTCTTCGAAGCGAATGGCGACCTGTTCGCGCTGGATCTCGACATCGTCGCGCCAGAATGCCGTGCCCATGATGGGGACGACAATCTTGATCGACGAAGAAAGATGCTCCAGATCTTTGGCTTCATGCGTTGCGCCAAGCAGGTTGGAGTCGGTGGAGTAGGCCTTCTCGGCAGACATCTTGTATGCGAAGCCGGAGCGCTGCATGAAGGCGGACATCTCGGCGCGGCCGCCAAGCTCGTCGATGAAAGCCGAGTCGAGCCAGGGCTTGTAGACCTGAAGGTTGGGATTGACAAGCAGGCCGTAGCGATAGAAGCGCTCGATGTCGTTGCCCTTAAAGGTAGAACCGTCGCCCCAGATGTGGACATCATCCTCCTTCATGGCGGCGACGAGCATGGTGCCCGTGACCGCGCGCCCGATGGGAGTGGTGTTGAAGTAAGGAACACCGGCGGTCATGATGTGGAAGGCGCCGGCCTGCAGCGCGGCAATGCCTTCGCGAACCAGAGGTCCGCGGCAGTCGATGAGGCGAGCTTTTTCAGCGCCGTATTCGAGGGCCGCGCGCGGGATGGCGTCGTAGTCGGATTCGTCGGGCTGGCCCAGGTTGGCCGTGTAGGCGTAAGGGATGGCGCCTTTCTGCTTCATCCAATGCAGGGCGGCGGAGGTGTCCAGCCCACCGGAGAAGGCAATGCCAACTTTCTGGCCGATGGGCAGGGATTCGAGAATTACGGACATGGTTGGGAACCTCTGAGTGCATCTTTATTTGCCATGATAAAAATGCTCCTTTCGATTAGAACTTACTTTTTCAGACGGAGAAACGGTTCGTTTGCTGATTTTAGCGTTAATTGCTCTATTTCTTTTTTGCGAGCTATCCACTGAGTCCAACAAAAAGCAGTCACTGCTAAAAATGCGAATGAACCTCCAAGACTTCTCTGCCATTGATCATTATGCATAGCAGATAATTCATAAAAATCGGTCATACTACTTGATTTTGGGTTAATTGGATCAAAATAGACTGTTACCTGATCTCCCTCAGAATGATTAAATCCTCCTCTCTCCGAATTGTCATATATGTGATTTTTGTAGGAGAACTCAAAGTAATATATGCTGCCTTTTCTGACCACATACGTAATTACTCCCAATGCAGATTGTTGCCTTGGCGCAATCTCGGCATCTCTTTTCGCATCATAATAATTCGAGATTGCAACATATGGGCTCAAGAGTACAACCACAAAAAAAATAAGACCTGCATGCATCCAATAATTTGGGAGAGAATTTCGAGATTCTCTCGTCGTATTGTTTTGATCATCCAACTGGTCAAACATGACGACTCCTATAGTAGAATCAATCCCTCAGGGGCTAAAGCCCGCGCTATTGTTGCAGCTTTGCGGCACGACTAAAGTCGTGCCCTTTCAAAAAAGCGACGTGAGCAAAAGGTCCCATGAATACCATTTCACATCGCCCCTACGGGGCGAGATATTCATTTTGACATTTTTCCCAGGACGGCCCCTTCCGCCTTGCGGCGTCAGGGTTGTCCTGGGCTATTCTCCTGTCGCCCCTACGGGGCTGATTATGAACCAAACTGTTCATCTCCTACGTAACAAGGTTACTCGCCGAAATGCTTTCAATGAACTGACCACTGTTCACTGACCACTGTTTGCCAGTCCGCCTAGCAGCAACAGCAGCAGGGCTTTTTGACAATGCAGACGATTCTCGGCCTGGTCGAAGACGATGGACTGTGGGCCGTCGATGACCTGGTCGGTCACTTCGGCGTTGCGGCGCGCGGGAAGGCAGTGCATGAAGACGGCGCGCGGCGCGGCCTTGGCCATCAATGCTTCATTGACCTGGAAGGGCCGGAAGATAGGCTCGCGCTTGGCTGACTCGTGCTCGAAGCCCATGCTGACGCAGACGTCGGTGTAGATGGCGTCCGCGCCTTCGGCGGCGGCCTGGGGGTCTTGCGTGAGGCGCAGCTCGCAGCCGTTGACCTGGGCAATTTCGCGGGCCTTGGTTACGATCTCGATGTCCGGCGAGTAGCCTCGCGGCGTGGCTACCGTCACATTGGTTCCCAGTTGCGCGCCGGTGAGCATCAGCGAGTGGCAGACGTTGTTGCCGTCTCCGACATAAGTAAAGTTGAGTCCGGCGGCGGAGCCGAAGTGCTCATCGAGCGTCATGAAGTCGGCCAGGGCCTGGCAGGGATGCTCGAAGTCGGAAAGCGCGTTGATGACCGGCACTCTGGAATTGGCGGCCATTTCAGTGATGGTGTCGTGCGCGTAGGTGCGCAGCACGATCACATCGACCCAGCGCTCGACGTTGCGCGCCACGTCCGCAATCGACTCGCGCTCACCCAGAGGGGATTGAGTCTGATCGACGAAGATGGCGTTGCCGCCCAAAGTGTTGATGCCGGCTTCGAAGCTCAGGCGCGTGCGCAGGCTGGCCTTCTCGAACATGAGCACCATTTGTTTTGCGTCGAGGGCGTGACGATACACGCGGGGATGGCGCTTGACCTCGTGGGCGAGCTTGAGAATGGCGCGGACTTCGAGACTGGACAAGTCGGCGATGGAGCATAAATCCTCGCCGGCCAGCCGCGCTGCCGCGGCAAGAATGTCAGGGTCTTTGTCGATGGAAACGGCGGGGGCCTGGGATTCGAGGGTTGCATTGCTAACCATGTGCTTGTCCTCCTGTGGAGTGCGTTGCCGCGTGGGCGGCATGTTCGATGAAGATTTCGTCCAGCGCGCGGATGGCGGCGTCCACGTGGTTTCGATGCAGAATATAAGGCGGCAAAAAGCGCAGGACAGTGTCGCTGGTGCAGTTGATGACGATGCGCCGCTTAAGCATTTCGGCGACGGCCAGCTTGGCCAGGTCGGCAGAGTCAAGTTCAGCGGCAATCATCAGGCCCCGGCCGCGCACGTCAATGATGGCGCTGTGGCGCGATGCCAGGGCGCGGAGTTGCGAGAGGAAGTAGTTGCCGACCTCGGTTGCCTGAGCCAGTAAGTTTTCCTTTTCGATGGCATCGATGACGGCGATGGCCACGGCGCAGGCCAGCGGGCCGCCGCCGAAGGTGGTGCCGTGCATGCCGGCGTGGATGGCGCGAGCGGCCTCTTCAGAGCAGACGATAGCTCCCAGCGGGATGCCGCCGGCAAGTGGCTTGGCCAGCGTGGTGACGTCGGGCAAAATGCCGTAGTGCTGGTAGGCGCACCATTTTCCGGTGCGGCCCATGCCGGATTGAATCTCATCGGCGATCAGCAAAGCTCCGATAAAACTAGCCAAAGCGCGCGCCTCGGCGAAGAACTCCTGCGAAATCGGGCGAATGCCGCCTTCGCCCTGGATGGGTTCGACGAGGATGGCGCAGACTTCATCGGAGAATTTGGCGCGCAGGTCGGCGATGTCGTTGAACTTGACGAACTCAACGCCGGGAACGACGGGGCCAAAGGGCTCGCGGTACTTGGCCTTGTGGGTGGTGGAGACGGAGCCGAGGGTGCGGCCGTGGAAGCTCTGCTCCAGGGCAAGAAATTTTGTGCCGATCTGCTTGCCTTCGCTGCGCAAGAGTCCGGCGTGCGCACGGGCCAGCTTGAGCGCGCCTTCCCAGGCCTCGGTGCCGGTGTTGGCAAAGAAGACGCGATCCAAGCCGGTGCGCTCGGTAAGCCGCTGAGCCAGTTCCGCCTGACCCTCGTGGTAGAAAAGATTCGAGACGTGAATGAGCGCGCGGCTCTGCTTCGCGATGGCCTCCACGATGGCTGGATGGCTATAGCCGAGCGCGTTGACGCCGATGCCGCTCAACAGGTCGAGATAACGCGTTCCCTGCTCGTCGATGAGGTAAACTCCCTCTCCACGGACGAAGAGAATGGGGTAGCGTTCATAGGTGCAAAGCAGCAGCCGCGCTTCGGCGGCTTGAATTTGTTCGAGCTTGGACATCTTTAGAACCAACCTCCTAATCGGAAAATCTCCTGGGGCAAAAGCCCCGAGTTTTATACGACTGTCCGGCACGACTGAAGTCGTGCCCTTTCAAAACCGGCATTCACCTCGGACCATCAGGCCACCATTACTTCAGTGCCTTGGGCTACGCGGGAACTGCACAGATCGGGCAGGGAACTGGCAGCTTCCGCAGGCAGAATTCTTACGCGCTTGACGCCGTTCAAAAGAGCCTCGCGGCAGGCGCTGAGCTTGGGCAACATGCCGCCGGAGATGACCTCGCTTTTGGCCATTTCGGCGATCTGGTCAATGGAGAGCCATCGGAGCACCGTTCCATTCGCGCCCTTGACGCCGGGCACATCGGTAAGGAAGACGAGTGCATCGGCGTGGCATGCGATGGCGCAGGCCGCGGCCATCTCGTCGGCGTTGACGTTGTAGTATTCGCCATCAAAACCAAGCGCCATGGACGAGAGTACGGGAATGCCGCTCAACTGCCAGATGGCTTCGAGCCAGCGTGGATCGCTGGAGGCGATCTCGCCCACGAAGCCAAGGTCGGGCGTGGTGAGCTTTTTGCGGGCGCGGAAGATCAGTCCGTCGCCGCCGGAGAGGCCAACCGCTGGCACGCCTAACGCGCCCAGACCGGCTACGAGCTGTTTGTTCACTTTTCCGGCAAGAACCATCAGCGCCACGTCGCGTGTCTCGGCGTCGGTGACGCGCAAGCCATTGAGGAACTCGCTCTGCTTGCCCAGCGCCTTGAGCATGCTCGTCAACTGCTTGCCGCCGCCATGGACCACGGCAACCTGATGGCCGTCGCGCGCCAACTCGGCGATAGCGCGCGTGCAGCCGGCGAGCAGCGCCGGAATTTCCAGGCCAGCTCCACCTAATTTGACGACGTACTTCATTCAAAGCCCTCCGCGACACATTTCATTCGAGACCGTCCGCGGCGATTATCATTCAAGGTCTTCGGCCTCAGGCCAGCCTAGCATGACATTCAGATTTTGCACGGCCTGACCAGATGCGCCTTTCAACAAGTTATCCAGGCAACTGACAATGACCGCGCGACGGCCGTCGGCGGCCAGTTGGAAACCGATGTCCGCATAGCAGGTGCGGACCGAGTACTGAATCTGCGGCAGCGTATTGTCATAGAGCCGGACCATGGGGCTGCCGGCAAAAAAATCGTGGTAAACGCGGGAGATGCTTGCCGCCGTCTGCGTTTTGCGGAAGTGGACGTAGATGGTGGCGAGAATCCCGCGCGGAATGGGCAGCAGGTGCGGCGTAAAAATAATTTCGCTCGCATCAATACCAATCTGCTCCAGCAACTCGCCGGTGTGGCGATGAGAAAAAACGCCATACGCGGAGAGATTGTCGGCCGCGTACATGAAGTGCGTTTTGGCGGAGGGCGCCTTGCCCGCGCCGCTCACGCCGCTCTTGGCATCGGCGACAATGCCATGCGAAAGGTCGATCAGGCCGGCAGCCACCAGCGGCCTCAGGGGGAGAATGATGGAGGTTGCGTAGCAGCCGGGATTGGCGATGAGGCGCGCGCCGGCAATCCGAGCGCGATGCAACTCAGGCAGACCGTAGACAGCCTGCGCCTGTGTAGCCGCAGCATGTTCTGAAACGTCGTCCTCGAAGACATAAACAGCGCGATTGGCCGCATCGTTCAGCCGCCAGGCCGCGCTCAGGTCGATGACGCGCAAACCACGCTTGAGCGCCTCCGGCGCCCATTCCCGCGATTGCTCGTGCGGAGTGGCGAGAAACAGAACCTCAACGCCCCGGCTGGCCAGCAGCTCCCACGAAAAGGGTTCCAGCCTGAGGTTGCCGCTGCCACTTGAATCGGCCAGTTGCGGGTGAATCTCGGCCAGCGGAACACCGCCCCGCGCCGCGTCTTTTACATCCACACGCCCCGCGAAGACTGGTGGCGCACCCTGGAGGCGGGGATGCCTCAGCAGCAGCCTGGCCAGTTCAGCGCCCGCGTACCCCGTAACTCCCACAACCGCGGTTTGTATCGCTTTGTTCATGATTGCAACATCGCCTTCAAACGGGATTCCACATCGCCTGCGCGGCGGTGGTCAGAACAGATAATCAGCACCGTATCATCGCCGGCTACAGTGCCCACGATGTCGTTCCAGCCGGCATGGTCCAGGGCCGCGGCCAGGGGCTGTGCGCCGCCTGACTTAGTGGCCACCACCACCTGGTTCATCGCCCTCCGTACGCGCATCCCGAAGTCTTCCAACATCTCCTCAAGCAATGGTGGACTATTGTCCTCAGCCGCCGAACCAGCGCCATTCGAAAATGTATAGCCACTGGGGCCCTTGGAGAGGCCCAGCTCATGAATGTCGCGCGAGAGTGTAGCCTGTGTCACCGCAAAGCCGCGGCGGCGCAGCTTGCGCCGAAGCTCGTCCTGGCTGGCAACCTGCCCGCGCGATACCAGCTCTCGAATCGCATTGTGACGCAGAGTCTTCATCAGTCATCCCATGGAGATCAAGGGCGCGTTTACGAGACGAGCAACCTTACACGTATAAATATACATTAAAGCTGTATAAGTATGCAATATCGATCTGCATCGGTGCAAAACCAGGGACTAATTATGTATTTGTGGGACTATAACCTGTCCGCGCTGTTACACTTTTGTAATATTCGCGGCAGAGGAATCACGCGTGACAAAATCGACCAAAATGACACAACGCCCAATGATCTCCACCATCAATGACCTGTTTTGCCGCATTGCCGCGGCCGCCAATCCCCGCGCCATTCTCTGGCAGGACGAGTTTGGCCTGTGGCAGCCCATCTCCTCCGACCAGATCTACCAGCGTGTACGAGCGCTGGCTCAGGCATTCCTCAGCTGGGGCGCGCAAAAGGGCGACCGCATCGCTCTGATCGCCGAAAACCGCTGGGAGTGGGCGATCACCGACTTCGCCACCCTGGCCATCGGCGCGGTGGATGTGCCCATCTACCCCACGCTAACCGGAGAGCAGATCGCCGTGCTGTTGGCTGACGCGGGCTGCCGTATTGCCGTCGTCTCCACGCGCCAGCAGTTCGACAAGCTGAACGCCGTGCGCGGGAAGACTTCGCTGGAGCGCATCGTGCTGATGGATTCCGCGGTGACGCCCGAGGGGGCTGTCGCCTTTAGCGAGGTGATGGCCGGAGCAGATGAACGCGGCGCAGAGCACGACCCGATTTTTGATGCGCTGGTGCGCGCGGTCGAGCCAAAGGACCCGGCCACGCTGATTTACACCTCCGGAACCACCGGCGAGCCCAAAGGCGTGGTGCTCACCCACGGCAATATAGCCGCTGACCAGAACTATGCCCCAGAGGAATTCATCTTCGACTCCACGGACGCTTTGATCTCCTTTCTGCCTCTTTCGCATGTCACGGCGCGCGCCCTGGACTACATCATGTATTCGTTTGGTGTGCAGGTGGCCTATTGCTCGAAGTTTGACAAACTTCCACAGGCCATGCGTGAGATCCGCCCCACGGTCTTTGTCGGCGTGCCGAGAGTTTTTGAGAAGATTCGCCAGGAGATAGAGCGGCGCGCGGGACTTTCGCCAGTGAAGAAACGGCTGCTTGCCTGGGCGATAGGCGTGGGCTCCGGCCACATTGAAACGGTCTACGACGGCCGCCGGCCCGCATCGCCGCTGTGGAGGCTGGCCGACAAGCTGGCCTACTCCAAGGTGCGCGAGGCCTTCGGCGGGCGGGTGAGAATCTTCGTTCCCGGCGGGGCACCTCTGGGCATCGATTTGTCGAAGTGGTTCGCCTCGGTGGGAATCGCTCTCTGGGAGGGCTATGGGCTGACCGAGACCTCGCCGGTGATTGCTCTCAATACGCCTATCACCCACCGCATAGGTTCCATAGGCAAGCCCATCTCCAATGTTGAAGTGAAGCTGGCCTCGGATGGAGAGTTGCTGGTCCGCGGTCCTTCGGTCTTCTCCGGTTACTGGCATAGGCCGGACCTTACCGCTGAGGCTTTCGACCCCGAGGGCTGGTTCCGCACCGGCGACATCGCCCGCTTCGACAGTGATGGCTTCCTGTACATCACCGATCGCAAGAAGGAGCTGCTGAAGACCTCGGGCGGCAAGATGGTGGCGCCTCAGCCGATTGAAAACAAGCTCATGAACAGTTCGCTGGTGGCGCAGGCCGCGCTGGTGGGAGACAAACACAAGTTTATATCAGTGCTTATTTCGCCCAACTTTACAGCGCTTGAGGAGTGGGCGCGCCAGCGCGGCATCGCGGCAAAGGATCGCGCCGAATTGGTGGCCGACAGCCAGATTGTTGCGCTCTACGCCCGGATTGTGCGCGAGGTGAACGCTGGTCTGGCCAACTTTGAGACCTTGAAGCGATTTCACGTGGTGGCAGAAGAGTGGTCGCAGGAGACGGGTGAATTGACGCCTTCAATGAAGCTCAAGCGGCGCGTCATTACGGAGCGATACGCGGCCCTGATCGCTTCACTTTATGAGGATGAAGCAACCTCACACGGCGAATAGGGAAGGTCAGGCCCCGCTCCAGCTCCTTGCCATAGTGAGCGCGCTTGTCCCACAGGACGTGCAGCCCGCGGAAGAACGGCGCGCCCCAGGCGCCCACGGCAAGCAGGCTGCCGAAGAGAATGACAGCGTCAATAGAAAGCCTCCCGGAGCGCGACCAGTAAGCATTCGGTTCCAGGTCAAGCCAAAGTGCAAACTCGTCCAGAGTAAGCGCAGCGCCCACCCCGTAGCTGACGGACATCAGCCGGCTAAAGAAGATGGAGAGCGGCGAATGGGATCGCCCCAGGTCCATCAGCCATCCGTAACCGACCAGCAGCAGGATCAAAATCCCCCAGACCAGGTGATGAATGTGCCGCCCATGCACCACTACCCACTGGAACGGTCCCTCATTGTGCATGATGAGCCGGACCAGAACCCGTACACCTACAAATGTAAACAGAAAGGAGACCGAGGCTATAAACATCCGCCGCCGCGGACGGTCAGGTATGGTGGAGCGGACTAGATAACCGAGCCGCGTCAACTGCAGCAGGACCAGCAAAGCAACGACGACCAGGCTGGCGAAGGCCAGCAGAAGCAGCGTTCCAGTTCCGGGCATACACTATTGAAACATTCCGAGCAAATAGTTACAAGGAACACTGATATAGCAATGAGGCCGTAGTGCGTGAGCGCGGTCACGAATGATCTCTACTGCGACGGAGTAAACTAATCAAGGCGTCGAGGTGGGCTATGACCATCTCAACGAAGAAGGCCTGTTGTTAGGAGCCATGGTTGACCGGTTCTTGACGTACAGGCAGGGAAATCTTCCCGGGCCGGTCAATACGCCATTTTTCGGGCGGCCGTGCAAAAAACGATCAGGAGACTTTTACGATGCGAGTTGCTTTGTTAACCGGCGGCGGCGACTGCCCCGGATTGAATGCGGTGATCTACGCGGTTGTGCGCAAGGGCATCAACCACTATGGCGATGAGTTTATCGGCTTTCTCAACGGCTGGAAGGGCGTGCTGGACAACAACTTCATTCCGTTGACGCTGGAGAATGTTGACGGCATCCAGTTGAAGGGCGGCACCATTCTGCACTCCTCGCGCACCAATGTTAAGAAGATTCCCGGCGGCATTGAGAAGGTGCAGGAAGTTCTGAAGGCCAACAAGATCGACGCGCTGATTGCCCTGGGCGGAGACGACACGCAGTCGGTGACGCTCTTTCTGTGCGAACACGGCGTGCCCGGCGTGGGCGTGCCCAAGACCATCGACAACGACCTCAGCGGCACAGACCAGACCTTCGGCTTCGACACTGCCGTCATGATCGCCACCGAGGCTGTTGACCGCATCCGCACCACCGCCGACTCTCACAATCGCGTGATTGTGATCGAGGTGATGGGCCGCGATGCCGGCTGGATTGCCTATGCCTCTGGCGTTGCCGGCGGCGCGGATGTCACCTTGGTTCCTGAGAAGGAGATCGACATCGATCACGTCAGCAAGCTGCTCAAATACAACTACGACCACGGCAAGCACTACGGCGTGGTGGTGGTCTCCGAGGGCTGCCATCTGCCTGAGGTGGGCCAGGTGATTAACGAAAACGCGCAACTGGACTCCTTCGGCCATGTTCGCCTCTCCGGCATCGGCGAGGCGCTGGCCAACCTGATCGAGAAGAAGACCGGCTACGAGACCCGCTCCGTGAACCTGGGCCACACCCAGCGCGGCGGCGTTCCCACGGCCTACGACCGCATTCTCGGCCAGCGCTATGGCCTGCACGCCATCGATATGGTTCACGAGAAGAAGTGGGGGCGCATCGCCGTTCTCAGGGGCCTGGATATTACCGACATCCCCATCAAGGACGCCATCGCCACCAACCGCCGCCTCGATCAGCGGTTCTTCGACGTGATCAAGGACCTGGAAGCGAAGGTGTAGCCGCCATTTTTCTGCAATGCATAAAGCCATTCTCATTGCGAGGATGGCTTTTTGCATTCCGCCTGCCGTAGAGTTGGACTGTGCTCTATCGCCCTTACAAGCCCGAGGACTTTGACCAGCTTTACGCCCTCGAAGAGCTCTGCTTTGAGCCGCCCTCGCGCTTTAGCCGGCATATTATGCGGCAGCTCATCAGCCGCGCGAATGCAGCGACGTGGATTGCGGAAGAGGATGGGCAAATGGCCGGCTTTGCCATTGTTGAGTGGGCCAGTCAGCGTAGCGGGATCACCGCGTACATTCAAACCATCGAAGTTGCTCCGGAGGCGCGTGGCAGGGGCGTTGGCCGTGAGCTGCTCAGCCGCATCGAGGGTTCAGCGCGCGATGCGGGCGCTGGCAAGATCTGGCTGCACGTCGAAGCAGCAAATGCGGGTGCGATCCGCCTTTACGAGGCGCACGGATACCGCTGTGAGGGCAGGCAAGAGAACTACTATCCACTGGGCCGGGCGGCGCTCATCTACGTGAAGCGTCTGGAATCCGGGAACGCGAGCGTAATGGTCAGTATTGGGGCGCGGTAGTGCTTCCACCCGAATCTTCCCGACTACTTCTGCCACTTGTCGAAGGGCTGTTTGTCGGTGATTCTGGGCCGGTTCTCGGCTTGCAACTGTTTGGCTACTTGTTCCACCTCGCGGAAGACGCGCAGCAGGTTGCCGCCCAGAATCTTGCGGCAGTCCTCGGCTGAATAGCCGCGCGCCATCAGCGCCTCGGTGATCTTGGGCAGGTCGGCGGCAGAGTCGATGCCTTCGGGGAGCTGGCCGCTGATGCCGTCGAAATCCGAGCCCAGACCCACGTGGTCCACTCCGGCCACCTTGGCGATGTGGTCGATGTGGTCGATGAGTACGGAGAGCGGCGGGCGGGGGATGCGGTCGCCGTATTGGCGCTGGAGCTTTTCAATCTCGTCGTAGGGAATCGGCTTGCCTTCGGCAATGGCCTTGTCCTTGAGCGCCTGGACGGCCTTATTCATCTCCGGCTCCATAGCTTTGGCAGCGTCGCGATAGGGCTGCGATAGGAATCCGGAGTAGAAGTTGACCTGGATGACGCCGCCCTTGGAGTTAGGTCCGCCGTAGCGGGCCACGGCGCGCAGCATGTCGTCCGTCATGTTGCGCGGAGCGTCGCAGAGGGCGCGCGCCGAGGAGTGGGAGGCAATGACCGGCGCGCGGCTGATGTTCAACGTGCGGTAGAAGGTGCGATCGGAGACGTGCGAGATATCCACCATCATTCCTAGCCGGTTCATCTCGTAGACCACGTCCTTGCCAAACTCTGTCAGGCCCTCCTTGGTGTGCGGCACGGAGGCGTCGTCGATGTCGCCTGAGCTGTCGGCCCAGCCGTTGGAGTTGGTCCAGGTGAGGGTCATGTAGCGCACGCCGAGGGCATAGTACTGGCGTAAAAGCGGGATGGAATTTTCAATGGAGTGGCCGCCCTCGATGCCCATCAGCACGGCCATCTTGTGGTTGCGGTGGGCCAGCTCGATGCCGGCAGGCGTTGTGACGAACTCCAGCTTGTCACGGTGACGGGCCACCTGCTGCTTGACGGAGTCGATCAGTTCGAGGGTCCGGTGGGCGTACTGCCCCTTGTATTGCGCGGGATCGACCCATATGGAGAAGAACTCGGCGCCCAGATTGCCTTTGCGCGCGGATTCCAGATTGAGCTGGCCGCCCCGCAGAGGATCGCCCAGGTCAAAGTGTTCATCCACAAAGCGTTGCGGGGTGTCGGCGTGGGTATCGATGACCAGGGCGGAGCGATGAAGCGCTTCGGGCGTTTGCGTTTTTGTAGTCATATGCGGAGATGAAAGGGTTGGGGCTTGGGCGCAAACCAGCGCCGGAAGGGCGGCGAGCAGCAGAGTGAGAGAGAGTTTGGCGGAATACATAGGCTTGGGATGAGTGTATACCGGAAATGCAGGGAACAGGGAATACTAACATAGCTGCTCAAATAGGTACTCGCTATCTCGCTCATGATTAGGATAATTACAGCACGGAGAAGGAGTTGCGATAAAATTTCAAAAGATTATGCTTCGATTGAAATATGTAAAGGATAAACTGGCTGAACGGAACAGCTTGCAGCGGTGGATCGCGCGCAAAGTGCTTCCGTTGACGCAATCCCTGGGTTTTACCATTCTTGGGGATCACTTCTACGAGCCTGTTCCGAATCTCAAGCACATCCGGAAGCACTATAGCGATGAGGCCCGAGAACTGCCCGGCTTCGTTGTCAACCCGTCCTGGGCCGAAGAGATGGAACAGGTCGTTGCACCCTATCTCGCGGAATACCTGGCCAGCCCAGCCTTTGAAAACTACGGGAAGAAGAACTGGTTCTACGCCGGATGGGACGCAGCTTACTATTACTGTCTTATCCGGTCGAGAAAGCCGCGATTGATCACGGAGGTGGGACGTGGGATTTCTACCTGGATTGCGGGCGCGGCCCTCGACCGGAATGCCACGGATGGCTATGCAGGAGAGTTAGTGTCCATAGATCCATATTTTCGCGGCGACAACAGCACCACCCATACGCGCATCATCACGACAGAGCTCCAGCATATTTCACCCGGCGAACGCGAAGCCCTGCTGCGCGCGGATATCTTCTTTGTTGATTCAAGCCATATCGTCAAATGGGGCAGCGACGTCCTCCAGCTTTTTGAAACCTGGATTCCAAACGTCACAGTGAATGCACTGGTACACATCCACGACCTCTTTACGCCCTACGATTATCCCCGGGAATGGATGGTGAAACAGAAAAGATTCTGGAACGAACAGTACTTTTTTGAGTCGTTCATGGCGTTCAATTCTGCTTTTCGCATCGAATGTCCCATGTATTTTTTGTTTAGGGCCGGGAGCTTGAAACAGATTGCCGAGCGGCTCAACGCTCCCCAATTAGCTGACGCTAAGGGCGGGGCCGTGTGGTTGAAGAGAAGTCAATAGGCAATGGGTTCTCTATTTGTGTAGATGTTCACTAATCAGGCGATCAACCAGCGCAATGAGATGCTCGCCGGTACGCGGCAGCATGAACGCCACGGCCGCCTCATCCCAGTCAAGTTTAAAGCTGGTTGAAAGCGCCGAAATCCAGATCTGGCGCACCGGCGCGTTGGGGGTAATCACAAACTTGCCCGCCGGCTCCTCGAAGGTAATATTCAGCACGCCGCCCTGTTCGTCGACCTCAAAACCGGCTTCAGCCTCTTCCTCGCGAGCAATTAAATGCCGCATTAGAGAAGCTAGAGCAATTTCGGCCAGACGGCGGAACTCCATTTCGTCCAACATAGCGACAGTGTAACAAGTCCGGCAGGGTAACCAAATGCGTGTGCTGTGGGTGATGGCCGGATTTTTAGCTGTGGCGCAAGGAGCCTGTTGTGCCTATGCTCAGCCGCCGATGCCAGCCGGCCAGTTGGTTCGTGAGGTCGTCTACAACGAGCTCCATGACCATGTTGGCCACGGCTACTGGCGCTATTGGGTCGATAGCCACACGCCAAAAGAATCTCTCCGCGAAGAATTTTTGGAGACCGCCGAGGGACCCGTCTCGCGGATCGAGCTGAGCAATGGCCATCCGCTCGATGCCCAGGAACGCCAGTTGGAGCAGAAACGCCTTCAACTCCTGCTCAACTCCCCCACAGAGCAGGCCCGCCACCGCCAGGATTATGACGACAATGAAAATCGCGTCGGCCGCATCGTCGCGCTATTGCCGGATGCATATCTTTATGAATATGCCGGGGAAGAGAATGGCTGTTATCGTTTGCGCTTCCATCCCAACCCGGATTATCCGGCCCACTCCATTGAGACCCGCATCCTCCATGCCATGAGCGGAGACCTGTGGGTTAGTGCCAAGTACAAGAGGATGGTTCGCTTCGACGGCCGACTCAACCAAGATTTGAGCTTCGGCTTCGGCATCCTGGGCCGGCTCTACCAGGGCGGCTGGTTCAGCCTGCAACGAGCCCAGGTCAGCTCCACCGATTGGAAGACTGAGCGATTCGAGTTTCATATGAAAGGCCGCGCCATTCTCTTCAAAATCATCACACAAGAATTCAGCGAAGTCCGAAGCGGTTTTTCTCCGGTGGCTGCAAGGCTGGACCTGGTTCAGGGAGCGGCCTTGCTCTATCTGATCGAGCCTGAAAGAGCCGTGGTTTCAGCAGCCAGCTTATCCATAGATCGCGAGCCTTCGCACCCGTGAAGGCTGATGCATCAGCGAAAAGAGAGTCATTTAAGACAAGCTGCAAAACTCCAGTTCATCCAACAGGTGTCTAATGTACCAAGTTTGCAACGGTAGCACGAAGCGGGTATTTTAGGTTTTTATACCTGCTTTCCGGGCATTCTTTCCTAATTTATTGGTTTATTTACAGTAGCTTGCAGATAATTACACCTCATTCAGAAATACTGTCCATGAGTTCAATCCATAGGCACTGAGGTGGCAGAATGCGTACGAGTTTGTATCTGGCGGGAATGATCGTTCTGGCGCAAGTTGCTGTTTGCATTCACATTCATGCACAAAATGTTCAACTTCCGATGCCCCCCAGCCAGTTGGTGCGCGAGGTGGTCTACAACGAACTCCACGACCACGAACTTCACGGCTACTGGCGTTACTGGATCGAGCGCCATTCGCAAAAAGGGACACGCCTCGATGAACAGATAGAAACTGCCGAAGGTCCCATCACACGCATTGCCCAGAGTAACGGACATCCGCTGGACACTGCCGAACGCCTTGCGGAACAGGACCGACTCAACCTTCTGCTCAACTCTCCGGCCGAGCAGGCCCGTCATCGCCAGGAGTATGCAGAGGACGAAAAACGCATCGGCCGCATCGTCGCTTTGTTGCCGAACGCATTTCTATACGAATATGCCGGGGAGGAGAGTGGCTGTTACCGTCTGCGCTTCCACCCCAACCCGGATTATCCACCCGAGTCTATCGAGGCTCGCATCTTTCACGCGATGAGCGGGGAATTGTGGGTCAACAGCCGCTACAAGCGGCTGGCACGGCTGGACGGGCATCTGGTGGAGAATGTCGATTTCGGCTATGGAATCCTGGGCCGGCTCTACCAGGGCGGCTGGTTTCAGTTGCAACGGACACGGGTCAGCGCCACGGACTGGAAGACTGAACGCCTGGAGGTTCACATGAGAGGCCGCGCCATGCTCTTCAAGACCATCGCTCGCGAGACCAGCGAGACGCGCCGCGGCTTTTCCCCGGTGCCCGCGGGCATCAGCCTGGGCCAGGGTGTCTTCTTGCTCGATCAAGGCGAGACCAATAGCGCCCTGATCTCACCAGTCAGCTTAACCTTCCACCGTTAACTCCCATCCGAATTCGGGGAGGACTGTCTCGAAATCGAACATGGTTGATGCAAATAGTAACCTTACCAGCGGCGACAACAAGTTAGCATCTGTTGTAAATAAAGGACTTGAGTAAAGAGCGTGAAGAGTGTCCTGAATTTGTACACAATTTGCAAGATAGATTCATGTTTTTACAATGCCAGCCGATAAACTCCGCCAGGGGAGTTCCCGAACAGGAGCAGACGTCGATGGAGATCGGCCCGGTAGCCAGCGTTCGTATCGTACCGATGGTCAGGCCCAAAGAGGCCTATCTGGGGATTACGGACGTATCCGAAGTCGAGCGCACAACCCGAAATGGCGATGAGATATATATTCCCAGCGGCACAAAGGCCACCAGCGGCTTTGAAGACGACGAGGATAAGTACGAAGAGCTGGAAGACGAACTTGATGCAGAAACCAAAATACGGCCCACCGGAAACGGCAAAATCAGCAAATTCGCCTGAGCGAAGCTGATTCGCTGATAATATTGCACTTAGATATAGATATTTGCAAATTTACAGCAGCTGTGATAATTTACTAACCAGTTAGTCAATGGAAACAGCATCCCCAGTTCGCACGCAGACCGAACGCGCCGATCATACCCGCGCTCGCATCCTTGACGCAGCCGTACAGCAGTTCAGTGCAAACGGCCTGGCGGGCGCGCGTACCGAGCAGATTGCCGAGGAGGCCGGCGTCAACAAGGCGCTGCTTTATTACTACTTCAAGAGCAAAGAAGATCTCTACGCCGCCGCGCTGGAGTCGGCCTTTGAAGCTGTGCGAGTTGAGAGCGTCGCTGTGATGGAGATGGATGCTACGGCTGGCGAGCGGCTAGTACAGATGACGTTGAATAGCTTCGATCGCTCCTATACCAATCCGGCGGTACGCACACTGATGCAGCAGGAGATGGTCCGATTGCACCAGGGCGAAGAAAACCGGATGGCGCAAATGGCAGATAATTTTTTCCGGCCAATGTGGATCAAAATCCATGAGCTTCTGGAGAAGGGCATCGCCGCGGGTGAACTGATTGCGGTCGATCCGCAGCAAATACGCTATGCGTCTCTGGGCGCCAATGTCTTTTACTTCCTCACCGCGCCACTCACTAAGCTGGCCTTTGGCATCGATCCGATGGAGCGGAGTGAGTTGGAGCATCGACGCAAGGCAGCTGTGGAGTACCTGGGGCAGGCGATCTTCATTGACCGGGAGCATGGAGCGCGCGTGGCAGCGCGGGTTCTGGCCGCAACGCCGATGCCGGAGATCACTGCAATCGAGATCGGAAACAATCCATCGCGCAATAAATAGCTGCATGAACCGTCTTTGAAGAAGTGAGGCACAAGTGAACGCACGCAATCGAGTTTTTCTACTTCTGGGCTTGCTGACCGTGGGATCGCTCATCTGGTACCTGGTCACGGTGCGGCCTTCTGCCGATCTGCAACTGATCGGCACGGTGGACGCCAACGAGGTGGTGGTGAGCAGCAAGATTCCCGGACGCATCCAGTCACTGCTGGTCGACGAGGGCCAGGAAGTGAAGGCTGGTCAACTGATCGCCGTCATTGAGAGCGAGGACCTTGCCGCGGCGCGCAAGGCCGCCGAGGCCAACGCCGCCAGCCAGAAGGGCAAGCTGGGCGGGAGTGTCGAGACCGAGCACCAAACCCGCGGAGAAACCAGCAGCGCCACAGTCAACGCAGAGGCGATGTTACGCGCCGCACGGGCTGCACTGGCCCAGGCGCAGGCCAACTACGATCACCAGCTGGCTGATACCAGTCGCACCGTCTCTCTCGCCCAGCAGGGCATCATGAGCGCCCAAGCCAGAGACGACGCGGCTACCAGCCTCCTGGCCACAAGAGCCGCCGTTGATGCGGCCCGCGAGAACGCCGCTGCCGCCGAAGCATCGCTGCGCCAGGCCCGCGCGCATGAACTGCTCACCAATGTCGCCGCCCGCACCGTGGACTCCACCCGCGATGAGGTAGAAAACGCCCGCGCTCTCGCCGAACAGGCCAATGTTCAGCTGGGTTACGCGCGGGTTTATGCCCCGGTCAGCGGCAAGGTCAATGTGCGCGCCGCTCGCCAGGGCGAAGTGGTCGCAGCCGGCGCCGCCATCGTCACCATCATGGACCTGACGGAGACCTGGATTTACTCGCCGCTGCCAGAGACCCAGGCCGATGCTGTTCAGATCGGCGACTCGCTGCGCGTCGTCATGCCTTCGGGTGCTACCATCCAGGGCAAGGTCATCAACAAAGCAGCAGAAGCGGACTTCGCCACACAGCGAGACGTAAGCTCCCGCAAGCGCGACATCAAAACCATTCAATTGAAGCTGCTCATCGACAATCCAGGCGAGCGCTTTGTTCCCGGCATGACCGCCGAAGTTTATATTCCAAAAATCAAGCTGGTGAAGCAATGAGCGCGCCTGCGATCGCAGTAGAGCACATCTTCAAGCGCTACGGCGACTTTGAAGCCGTCAAGGACGTCAGCTTTTCGGTTGCCGAGGGTGAAATCTTTGGTCTGCTCGGTCCCAACGGAGCGGGGAAGAGCACCCTCATTCGCATGATGACCACGCTCATTCCGCTCACCGCCGGCAAAGCCATCATCGCCGGCCATGATGTGGCCAAAGAGCCTGACGCAGTGCGCCGCATGATCGGCGTCATTCCCCAGGCTCTGACCAGCGACCCAGACCTTACCGTCGAAGAAAATCTCAGCATCTACGCCAAGCTCTATTCGGTCCCCAAAGCCGAACGCGTGAAGAACATCGACCAGGTCCTGGAAGCGGTGGACCTGACCAAATGGCGCAGCGCGCAGACCAAGACCCTTTCCGGGGGCATGCGCCGCCGCCTGGAGATTGCCCGCGGCCTGGTCCACAACCCGCACATTTTCTTCCTGGATGAGCCCACGACCGGCCTTGATCCGGTCTCGCGCATCGCTGTCTGGGAGATGCTGGATAACCTGCGTAAGACGCGCAAGCTCACCATGCTCATCACCACTCACTACATGGAAGAGGCCGACAAGCTCTGCGACCGCATCGCCATCGTCGATCACGGCAAGCTGGTTGCTCTGGGCACGCCTATTGAACTCAAGCACAGCGTCCCCGGCGCCAATGTGGTCGAGGTGCATTTTGACCGGGAAACCGACGAGTGGCAGGGCCGCCTTGAAAAGCTGGACGGCGTGACTAGCGTGCAGGCGGAGAGCGCCGGTTTCTATCGCGTACTCACCTCCTCTGGCTCCACAACCACTATGCAGTTAGTCGAGTTAGCCGCCTCCCTGGGCGAGACACTTACCTCTCTGAGCGTGCAGAACACCACGCTCGACGATGTTTTCATCCACTACACAGGCCACCAACTCCGCGATGAGCAGGTGAAACCGCCCGTCTTCACACTGCCGCCGCGCCCTGGAGAGAGGCCATGAACAGACTATTTGCCATCGTTGAGCGCGAGATGCGCAAGTTCTTCCGGTCGCCCATGTTGATGATTATGTCGCTGATGATGCCGATTATGCAGTTGCTCATCATGGGCAATGCCTTCGGTGGCAAGATCGTGGGCGCGCGTGTCGCCGTGGTGGACAACGACCATGGCCCTGAAGCCGTAAAACTACGCGAAGGCTTTGACGCCATCGCCGTCAACATCAAGACCTTCACCACCGTTGAATACCTGGACGAGGTACAGGCCCGCGAGGATGTGCGCACCGGCAAGATTGACGCCGCCGTCATTATCCCTCCTCAATACTCGCGCCGTGTCTATGCGCAGGATGCCCCGCGCATCGGCTTTGTCGTTGACAACTCTGATCTGTTCACCTCGAGTAGCCTGGAAGCCGAGATGCAGCTGCTGGTCTCGGCTCTCACTTCGCCCGTCATCCAGCCGCGCCTGGCCAACCAGATCGCCCTTGAAGTTGTCGAGCTCTATCCTTACGTCAATTACTTGAAGTTCCTGCTCCCCGCCTGCATTGCCCTGGCCATGTATATCTCGGTCATGATCGGCGGCGGAATGTTATACATCGATGACAAGGCCCGCGGCGTCCATGAGGGCTACCTGGTTACGCCCATCACCAAGCTCGAACTCGTCTTTGGCCTCAATACGGCCGGCGCCATCAAGGCCACGCTCGCCGGCATCTGCATCACGGTCATCGGCTCGCTCATGGCCGGGTTGGGCATCATCTTCCATCCATGGGTGCTGCTCCAACTCCTTGCCCTTATCCTCGGCACCGCCATTGCCTTCAACGGCATGATGTTTCTTCTCATGGTCCGTGTCGAAGACCCACTCACTCCGCGCGCCATGTTCGGAGTGCTCAACCTGCTCTTGTTTTACCCTTCCGGCGCCATGTATCCCATTGCCTCATTTCCCTGGTGGCTGCGCGCTCTCTCGGTCATCGACCCCTTCACCTATGCCATCCATGGCTTCAAATCCGTCATTCTTAAAGACGGCGGCTTTCAGGCGATTCAGTTTGATCTGCTTTTCCTCTTTGTTTTCGGCATCGGAACGCTGCTCATCGCCACACCGCTGTTCAAGCGGACGCTCTGATGCTGTAATTCCGAACCTTCAAATAATCTCCAGCGAGCGGATTGCGAGCAGTTGGCCTCGCCGCAGGTGGTTGTACACTGAGCGTGTGATGCGTCGATTACTTATTCCCACTTTGTTAGCTTTCTTCGTGCTGGCCGGCTGCCATTCCGGTCAGAAGCCTCCCTCGCAGCCCAGCTCAAGCCAGAACTATCAGGTCGGTGAGTTTGAAAGAAAGGTCTACCATCTGCGCGGCAAGGTGGTCTCCACCGATGCAGCCAAAGGCGAAGTGACTCTGGACCATGAGGCCATTCCCGGCTTCATGGAGGCCATGACCATGCCTTACAAACTGCAGGATACGAGCATCCTTAGCGAGCTTCATCCTGGCGACGTAATTACCGCCGATGTGGTGGTGATGACCAATCCCGATGGGGAGGTCTTGCTTGACCACATTGTCGTGGTGGCGCAGGTTAAGCCTGATTACAAGCCCGCGGTCTCCTATCATGTGCCCGCATCGGGTGACGTGGTTCCGGACTTCAAGCTGCGCAACCAGGATGGCCGGCCGATTCATCTTGGTCAGTTTCGGGGCAAGGCGCTGTTGGTTACCTTTATCTATACGCGCTGCCCCTCGCCCGAGTTTTGCCCAAGAGTGACGCGCAACTTTGCCACGCTGGAGGAGATGATGGCGGCTAATCCCACTCTCTATGCCAAGTCGCATCTGCTCTCGGTCAGCTTTGATCCGGAGCACGACACGCCGGAGAGGCTGCGCGCCTATGGCATAACATACATGAGCAGCAACGCGAAGAACGCCTTTGCGCATTGGGAGTTTGCCGCGCCGGAAAAGCTGGTTCTGGCCGAGATGGCGAAGTTTTTCAACCTGGGCATGACAGCAGGCGCGGATACGATGATTACTCACACGCTCTCGACGACGCTGATCGGCCCTGACGGCAAGGTGGTCCGCTTTTATCCGGGCAATGCATGGACGCCTGAGCAGGTGTTGGCCGATATGAAGCAGTTGGCTGGAAGCGCCGGCTGAAGAACGATTCATCAGGAGTTTCCAGGCATAGCCTTTTCGTGCACGAAGTGAGCGATTATCTTGGTTCCAGCGTATGCAACCCCTTCGTAGAGCGCGCCCAAACCGAGAGTAAGTAAGATGCTACCAAAGATATGAAATGAGGCTGTGCGCGGGACTGACATATAAAGGTCGAATCGGTGAGATTGGTAGGAGATAAACGCGTCACGTCCCAGACGGTGCCATTTTTCGTAATCTGAATGCATAAGCTGGCCGAAGAGAGCGCCGCATGCCGTCAAAAGCAGAAATTTGAGGATCAAATTGGATTTCATGCCAATAGCATAATCGAGTATCGTAGACTATGTGCCAAATATTTTGTTGCTATTAAAATATTTGTGCCAGTTTCGCGAAAGAATCCAATTCAATCAACAGTTGGCCTTGTGGAGCAGGGTCGAGCGTGGCGTGCTCCAGTACCCATGTGTCCTTATGGAAGAGGAAGACGGCGTTGAGGCCGGCGGCGAGAGCGGGGTTGATATCGCTTTTGGGGCTGTTGCCGATCATCCAGCTGGTGTGCGGCGATAACTCATGACGAAGGAGGACCTGGCGATAGGTTGCCGGATCTTTTTCGGAAGGGATCTCCACGGCGGAGAAGTATTGTGCGAGGCCGGAGCGGCCCAGCTTGTGGGCCTGCTCGGCATGGTTTCCCTTGGTCATGAGGATGAGCTGGTGGCGCGTGGCCAGCTCCGCCAGGGTTTCAGCCACGCCGGGAAGCAACTCGATCTCCTGCTCGGCGATGGAGCGGGCAAAGCCTTCAATGCGCAGGCGCTCTTCGCCGGTCATGGGCGCGGGGCTGAGCCGCTCAAAGCAAGCGAGCAGCGAACGGGAAAAGCTCGATATGCCGTAGCCGTGGGCCAGAATAGTCTCGCGCTCGGCGGAGTTCAGCGCCTGGCGCACCTCGGCGGGCGAGTAATCGCGGTGATTCAGGTAGCTGATAAATGCGGCGATGGCGCGCTCAAAGTAGACATTGTTTTCCCACAGCGTATCGTCGGCATCGATGAGCAGCGTTTGGCCTGGAGCAAAGCGAGGCATAAGTCATATCGTAGCGAATCGGAACGGGCCGGATTAGAAAGTAAAACTGAATTCGTGCTTTCCCACCCTTTCCACGAAGAACGCGGAAAGGGTGGGGCACGGAATTATTGTGGATCTAAGAAAGCTATGGTTTGGGCTGTGCGGCCAACCACTGCTTCAGATTAGGCTCCTGGAGCGCACGCAACTCGATGCAGCCGTCGATACGTTCCAATGCGTGCTTGAGAGCCTTATCGGAAGAGGCCACCTTGTGCGTGGAGAAGAATTGCTCCACGCCAGTGCGGCCCTCGGCAGAGCAGAAGCTTCGAGTGGAGCCGACCAGCACGGCGCCCATCTCGGTAGTGAACTGGGCCTGCACCTTCTCCCAGTTGTTCTGGATGTACTTCCAAGCCTGCTCGCGATTTTCGTCGCTCTGCAGGGCGATGGCAAACTGAATAACCGCGTCCTGGTTGCGTACCTTTCCAGAGGTGGCGTAGTCGAGGGAGCGCTGGACCAGCGCGGGGTTTTCAAACTGGGCCAGCAAGCGCAGCGCGCCCTCCTGGAACTCCGGATTGGCCGAGGTCTCAGAGATTATCTGCAACTGGTCGAAGAGGGCAGCGTCGCCGTTGCGGGCGGCTATGGCCAGTGCGGTCTGGCCGAGGGTGGCATCGACGGAGCCGGGATTAGCCAGGTACCTGGCCGCAGTCTCTCGCGCTTGCGCCAGGACGGCGGGATCCTTGCCATAGTTGCCGAGGAGGGCGAACAACTCTGCGCGCAATTCGCGGGTATTGGACGACTCATTATTCGTGGGCGGGCCTAGCTTTGCGTATTGGGGTCCAAAGGTCGCGCGTATCCATGCAGCAAGCGCATTACGCTCATCAGTTGTGGAGGCAACGCGGCTGTATGCCGCTCGCAGACCGCTCGTGGCCTCACCCACGACCTCCGTGCCGGAATCGTTTTTAACAGCCGACACCAGGTCGAGATAGGCGCCGATAGGAGCCTTGTTGGCTTGCACCTGAGCCCACTGGTCGCCGATCAGGCTGATGCGCTCGACGGGACCCAACGAGGTTTCCACCTGCGCCACCAGAGCCGCATACTCGCTCGCTGGATAGGCGCTGCGATAGTAGCCCTTGCCGCCGGCATTGGGGAAAAAGAGCGTGCCAGCGGGAGCCTTGAGCCTGGTCGTGGAGGGTGTGAGAAGCTCGCAGTTCTGGCCGGTTTTGGTCTTAAAGCAAACCGGGAGCGTCCACTTCTGCGCGGGATCCGGCTGAATGTTGGGGCTGAGATAGAAACGTTTCTGATTGACCACAACCTTGCCTCTGGTCTGCGAGCCGAAGGTGAGGATGGGTGCGCCCGGCTGGGCCACCAGGCTTTCCATAATCTTGTCTACCGGCTTGTGGCTGGTCGCGGTCTGCGCTCCCCAGAAATCCTCCGCGGTCGCATTGGCGTATTTGTGGGCGGCCAGGTAGTTGTGCACACCCTGGCGGAATGTCTCCTCGCCCAGGTAGTTCTCAACCGTCAGCAGGACGTCGCTGGCTTTGCCGTAGGAGATGCCGTCGAACATCTGGTTGATCTCGTCGGGAGTGTCAGCCTTGGCGCGAATTGCGCGTGTGGTGGGCTGCGCGTCGAGGTTGAGCACTCCGTCTATGCCCGAAACAACGGATTGGTCGATATTCCACTCCGGATGCATAGAGGCAATGGGCTTGTTTTCCATCCATGTGGCAAAGCCTTCGTTGAGCCAGATGTTGTCCCACCACTGCATTGTCACCAAGTCGCCAAACCACTGGTGGGCCATCTCGTGAGCGATGGTCAGAGCAACATCTTTCATTGCGTTGATTGAGGCGGTCTTTGGGTCGAGCAGCAGCGCGGTCTCGCGAAAGGTGATGGCTCCGAAGTTTTCCATGGCGCCTGCCTCAAAGTCGGGGAGGGCGATCAAATCGAGTTTCTTGAGCGGGTAAGGAATTCCGAAATAGTTGTTGTAGTAGTGCAGCACATATTTGGCGACATCGACGCTGTAGGGCGTGAGCGCTACTTTGTCGGGCGTGGAGCAGGAGCGGATGGTCACGCCATCGGATTCGCCTGTCGTGCATTGAAAATCGCCAACCAGAAATGCGACGAGGTAGGTGGACATTTTTGGCGTGGTGGCAAATTTGAGCGTGTGCTTGCCGGCTATGGGGCCGGAAGTGTCGCTTTCGATGGCAGTGTTGGAAATGGCCGTGTCGCCGCTATCGACCACAAGTGTGACGTCGTAGGTGGCCTTGAAGGCCGGCTCGTCGAAGCATGGAAAGGCGCGGCGCGCGTCGGTTGCTTCGAACTGCGTCACGGCGTAGTTACGCTTGCCGGTCTTGGAGAGGTAGAAGCCGCGCAGCTCGTTGTTCAGAATGCCGGTGTAGGCGATAGACAGCGTTACCTGGCCCGCGGGCAGCTTTTCCGGGAAGGTGAATGTAGCTTGCTGCTTGTCCTTGTCGAGAGAGACTGCGGCCTTCAGCTGCATTCCGCCGGCGGTCACGGATACGCTCTCAAAGGTGATCTCGGCGGCGTTCAGCGTGATGTGATCCGAGGGCTCTGCGAGGTCCACATCGATGGTCTCAATGCCGGAGTATGTTGCGGCCTTTAGGTCGGGCGTAAGCTTGAGCGTGTAATGCTCCGGACGGACGGTTTGGGGCAGCCGCTGGGCGCTTGCAGTGCTCAGCAAAATGCAGCCAAGCGCGGCGATTATGGCGATGGTCACGCGAAGCAATAATGGAGGGGCGGAAAAGTGAATCTTCATGCAATCCTCGTGAGGTGGGTGGAATTACAAGTATAGCCGATACGCTATAGACCAATCGGGCCTGAAAAGGTTACGCGCCTCGTGGATGAAAGGTTCAATTTCGCCATCTCGAGCCTAATGCGTTGGCCTCTTCCTGGGCAGCAGGGAGTCGAGCAGCAGCAGGCATGCGCCGATGACGACGGACGAGTCAGCGATATTGAAATCCGGCCAGTGGTAACTGAAGATATGCACTTCGATGAAGTCCACCACTGAACCGTAGGCGATACGGTCGTGGACGTTGCCCAGCGCTCCGGCAAAGACCAGCGCCAGCGCCACGGTGGTGAGCGTGAAGTGGTTGCCGAGACGGACCATGAGGAAGAGGACCACCAGCGCCGCCAACGACGAGAAGCAGATCAATCCCCAGCGGACAACGTTGGGCGAAGCGGTGTTGGCAAAGAGCGAGAAGGCCGCGCCTTCGTTGGTCCAGTGGGTAATGCGAAGAAAGTGCGGTATGACCGTGATGGCGCCGCCGTACGGGATTCGCAGCGCGACCCAGGTCTTAGTCAGCCGGTCGAGAAAGATGATGACTATGGAAATGATGAGCAGCCAGTGCAGGCGGCGTGGGGCGGTGATTTTCATTTCGTTCCTTTATGAACTGTGCGATTGGGTTCGTTGTATCCCCGGTCCCCAAAAGCGAGGGACCGGGGGCACCCGCCGGTAAATGTCACTGGGCAGCCTCCACAGGCGGTTCGATCTTCATTTCTTTCAGAGCATCCTGGCAGCGTGTACAGACGTTCTGCCAGATGCCGTAGGCGGAAACTTCCGGCATGAAGTTCCAGCAGCGAGCGCACTTGTGGCCGGTGGCGGGCTCCACATATGGGAGGAATTCAAATCCCACCAACTCACGAACATGGAATGGAGATTGACCATCACTATCGACAATTGGCTTCTCCGTTAGCTCGACCTCAGAAACATTAAAGAACTCTTTCAATGAGGTTGAGTTTCTCTTTAGCATGACAAGTGATTCTGGACCGCAATGAACGAGCACCCTTGCTTCCAGCCCTTTTCCAATGCCTTTTTTCTGGCGCTCAGCTTCCAACTTCCGCATTACCTCGTCGCGCACCGCGAAAAGCTGCTTCCACTCTTCCAGCAACGGCGCGGGATCTTCTGAATAAATCTCTGCCGGGGCAGGGAACAGCGCCAGATGCACTGAAGCCTCGCGGCCTTCCACGGCGGGAAGGTGCTCCCAGACTTCATCGGCGGTGAAGCTAAGGATGGGCGCGACCAGGCGGACGAGGGCTTCGGTGATCTGCCACAGCACAGTCTGCGCGGAGCGGCGTTCGCGGCTTGTGGGCGCGAAGGTGTACATGCGGTCCTTGAGCACGTCGAGATAGAAGGAGCTCAGGTCCACGATGGCGAACTCGTTGACCGCGTGGTAGACTCGATGGAACTCGAAGCGCTCATACCAGCCGAGAATATTCTCTGTCAGCTCGCGGGTGCGGGCAAGCATGTAGCGGTCGAGGGGCAGCAAATCAGATTCGGCCACGCGATCACGTTTGGGATCAAAGCCGTTCAGATTGCCCAGCAGAAAACGGAAGGTGTTGCGCAGCTTCTTGTAAATCTCCGCGCAGCGCTGCATCAGGTTTTCGCTGGCCGCCATGTCTTCGCGGAAGTCGATGGAGGCTACCCATAGGCGGACAATCTCGCCTCCCATGTGATTGGCAATATCCAACGGGTCCACCACATTGCCCAGCGACTTACTCATCGCCCGGCCCTGCTCGTCAAGGGTGAAGCCGGCGGTGACAACATGCGAGTAGGGAGCGCGTCCGCGCAGCGCCACCGAGGTCAGCAGCGAAGAGTGAAACCAGCCGCGATGCTGGTCGCCGCCTTCGAGGTACAAGCACTTCGGGGCTTCCCGCCCTTTTCCCTTTTGGAAGTCCGCATAGGCGGCTTTCAAATCAGGATCCGATTCGCAGACGGCATACCAGCTTGTGCCGGAGTCAAACCAGACGTCGAGAATATCGGTCTCCTTGCGGAAGACTGTGCCGCTACAGTGGACGCAAGTTGCGTTGGTGGGCAGCAGGCTGGCGACATCGGTTGTGTGCCATGCCTCAACGCCATGCTCATCGAACATCTTCACGATCTTGCGGTTGAGCGCCGGATCCAGAATGGGCTTCTGGCAGCCTTCGCACAGGAAGACAGCAATCGGCACCCCCCAAATGCGCTGACGGCTGATGCACCAGTCGGGGCGCGTGGCAATCATGTTGGTGATGCGCTCCTTGCCCCAGGCCGGGTCCCAGATGACCTTGTCGATCTCCTCGATGGCTAGCTGGCGAAATGTCGTTTCCGTGCCGTCGATGCGCTTGACCGGAGTTTCAAGGCTGATAAACCACTGCTCGGTGGCGCGGAAGATGACCGGATGGTGGCAGCGCCAACAGTGCGGGTAGGAGTGCTCCAGGTCGCTGGAGGCCAGCAGCGCGCCATGCTCCTCCAGCATGGCTACAATAACGGGGTTGGCGGCAAACACCTTCATGCCGTCGAAGGCAGGCGGTGAGGCCAGCGGCCAGGCTTCGGGATCCACCTGGATGCGGCCGGAGGCGTCGACGCGGCAGGTCTGGTCAAGGCCGTAGTGCAACCCGGTGTAAAAATCTTCCGCGCCGTGCGAGGGCGCCGTGTGCACCGCTCCGGTGCCCGTGTCGGCGGTGACATAGGTGGCCAACACGCCCAGGACGCTGCGCTCCAGAAATGGATGCTGGAAGGTAGCGCGCTCCATCACGCTGCCCTTGAAGCGGGCCAGCTCCGTGGTTGCGCCCAATTCACATGCGGCGGTTACAGCGTCAGCCAGTTCGGCAGCGATAATGTAAACCTCATCGCCCGCAGCCAGCGCCACATAATCAAAATCAGGATGAAAGGCCACGGCCATCGATGCGGGCAAGGTCCAGGGAGTGGTGGTCCAGATAATGGTCGAGACCTGCTTGCCATTAAGTGCCGGGCTGATCGCCGCAGGATCCGAAGTTAGCCGGTAGCGCACGTAGACCGAAGGGCTGGTGTGCATCTCGTACTCCACCTCGGCCTCGGCCAGCGCCGTGCGGTCGTGAATGCACCAGTAAACCGGTTTGAGGCCCCGATAAACGAAGCCTTTTTCCATGAAGCCGTAAAAAGCCTCCAGGGTGCGGGCCTCGTAGTCACGGGACATGGTCTTGTAGGGTGTGTCCCAGCGGCCCAGGCAGCCAATACGTTCAAACTGCGAGGTTTGCATGTCGATATACTTCTGCGCATATGCGCGGCAGGCTGCTAGCACCTCCGGCACGGGCATCTCGAGTTTTTTCCGTCCTAACTGCTCGTCCACTTTGATCTCGATGGGCAGCCCGTGGCAGTCATAGCCGGGGACATAGGGTGCGTCGAAGCCGGCCATGGTCTTCGATTTGACCACAAAATCCTTCAGACCCTTGTTCAGCGCATGGCCCAGGTGAATCGGCCCGTTGGCGTAAGGGGGGCCATCGTGCAGCAGGTAGGCGGGACGGCCCCTGGCGGCCTTGCGCAGCTTGCCATAGAGCCCGAGCGAGGCCCAGTGGGCCAGCCGAAGCGGTTCATTCTGCGGCAGGTTAGCCTTCATCGGGAAGGCGGTTTGCGGTAAGGTAAGGGTCGCCTTCAACTCCGGTACTGGGGACATCATCACTCCCTGGGGCTTTAAATCTTGTTCTTTAAGTGTAAATGGCGGAACAAGTTTTCATCGGTAACAACCGCGGATTCAAACCGTCTATTGGTTATGGGACACCTAACCGCACCAGAATATAAGACTCTAGATTGTCAGGCGTTGCCACAGACTCAAGTGCGGATTTCGGAAATGACAACTCGGAATGTTACGGTAAATCTTCGGGAAGAGCAAAGAGTTCCGCATGGGCGGCAGCGAGAATGGTTGACAGAGACACACGCATGTAGTAATTATTCCTACAGGAGTAGGAGATTCGGATAGCCGGCTGAGTCAGGCATAATGTTTAAGTAGGGACATAGAAACGGGGTACACCCCGTTCTGACCGCAAGCCAGATACCCTGAGGCCACTGAACCAGTAGCAACTATGCCAAACGATCTGCTCGACCAAATTACAGATTCCACAGCTGCCGCAGCTACCACGGACGGTATCGAACTCGACCTCGCTTTCGGCGTTCCCGTCGAGGACACGCCCCTGTGGGTCGATCTCTATGAAAACATCCGCGACGTCCTCTTTCCGCCCAAACTGCCCCCGCTGGAGCTGACCTCGACGCCGATTCCGGTACCAGACCGGATGGCGGTCAAGCGCAATTGGTGGGCCTTCGGCCTCTCCGCCACGTTTAATGTGGGGTTTGCGACGCTCGCCGTATTGCTCGGAGTGAATGCCTACATAAACACTTACAAACCGAAGCTGCAGGTAACGAACATCGACGTAACGGAATTCAAAGCACCCAAGGCCGCCGTTACCGCCGGAGGTGGTGGCGGAAGCCCGGACAAAGTAGAAGCCATCAAGGGCAAGATTCCCCCGCGGCCGAAGGAGCCGGTTGTAGCTCCCAAAGATGTACCGCCGCTTCCCTCCATCGATGTGCAAAATGACATGATCATTCCCGACAATATCAGGATGCCGAACTTCGGCCAGTCGAACTCGCCCAATGTGAAGCTGAGCTCGCTGGGCAACGGTTCCGGCCTGGGCGTAGGTCCGGGACATGGAGACGGATACGGGCCGGGTTCCGGCGGAAATATCGGCGGCGGGCTATATCGCATTGGCGGAGCCGTATCAGCTCCGGTGCTACTTAATCGCGTGGATGCGGAGTTTTCCGACGAGGCGCGGCGGGCAAAGTATCAAGGCGTTGCGCTGGTGGAGATCATCGTCGATGCCCAGGGGAATCCGCAGAACCCGCGCATGGTGCGCATACTCGGCATGGGGCTGGATGAGAACGCCATCAAGGCCATTATGCAGTTCAAGTTCAAGCCGGCCATGAAGGACGGCAAGACGCCGGTTCCGGTGAAGATCGACGTAGAAATCAACTTCCGCATTTATTGAGTTTTAATACCAATTTGAGTAAGTAAGAGCGAAGCGCATATGCGCTTCGCTCTTTTCATTAGGGGGAGGGAGCTGTGTCGTTACGACTCCCGACGGTTTTTGTGTTATGAGCGAGAGTCCAGAAGAACTAATGAGGACCCGGAATACCGCAAATCGAGGAATGGAATGGTGCGCCCGGAGAGATTCGAACTCCCGACCTACTGGTTCGTAGCCAGTCGCTCTATCCAGCTGAGCTACGGGCGCACACGTGAGGTTTCAAGCGAAACCATAGACAGAATAACAGGGTTTTTTCTGAGACGCAATCGACGTTAATCAAGCTGCGGGCGCCTGCTCGGCAGACTGCTGTGCGGGAATCAAGGGCAGTTCTGCGTCGATTTTCAGGCCCGCCTGACGCACCAGCTTAGCCACTGTCGCGGCGTTGAGCCGGGTAGCGTCGTACTCCACGCACAACGTGCCGGCGGCGCGATTAAACGTAAGCCGATGAATACCATAGACCTCGCGGATGTTAGCCAGCGCGGAGATTATCGCCTCAGACGGATGGGTAGCATAGCGAAAGTGAATTTCCACCGAGGTCATAGGGGAATGATAGCAAGGCGAAGCATTATTGTGCCTCGTATGCCTCTCTGCGTGGAAAAGGAAGTACTTTGAACGCTGCTGGCCGCTGCTTCTCCAGCCACAGGTCATGATTCATCTGCATCTTCAGCCAGAAATCCGGCGAGGTGCCCAAGGCCGCTGATAGCCGTAAAGACGTGTTGGCGGTGATGCCCGCGTGTCCATTCAGGATGCGCGAAAGATGGGCGCGAGTCAGGCCCAGCCGGGAGGCCGCGTCGGACACGCTCATCTCTCCCAGATAGTCGCGCAGCACTTCGCCGGGATGTGCGGGATTGAAAATCATTTCGTTTCTCCTTAGTGGTAGTCCAGGTAATCGACGAGAATCACATCCGTATGCTCGAAGGTGAAAGTAATCCTCCAGTTGCCGCTTACCCAGACGGACCAGTGATTTTCCAGGCTACCGTGAAGTGGACGCAGGTTGTACCCCGGAGAGTTCATATCGCTTGCCGCTGCGGCTGCATCCAAAGCTGTCAGCAGGATGCGCAATCTTGCCGCATGTTCTGGTCTGATACCCGCCTTCGACCCCGTCTCAGCGAACTTCTGCAAGCCTTTGTGACGGAAGCTTTTGATCACTCGTATAGTGTATGCGCACACTATACGAAAAGTCAAAATGTGCTCAATTTCGGAGACCGAAAATCGGGGCGTTACAGGCTTTTCAGATAAGCGCGGATTTCAGGGCTGCTCCAATCCTGCGGGCCGACGACCTTGCGGCGAATGATGCCGTTTCGGTCGATGATGTAGGTCTCCGGCCAGCCTTCGGTGTGGTAAAGCTTTGCGGCGGTCTGGGCGGGGTCGCGGACTGTGTTCAGGTCAACGTGATGGCGGATGAGAAAACGGTTATAAGCCTCAGGGTTTTCGTCGATGCTGACAGCCAGGATAGCCAGATCGGGCCGGTCGTGGTGCAGTTCGAGCAGCGAAGGCATCTCCACGACGCAGGGCGCGCACCAGGTGGCCCAGAAGTTAAGCAGCACCACGCGGCCCCGGTAGCCGGCCAGGTGAACGGTGGTCGTGCCGTCGGAGAGGTTGAAGTCCGGGGCTGGCTGACCAGTCTGTGCCGGATGGGCGCCACGGTCGCAACCGGGCGCGAGTGTCAACGGCACAAGCAAACTCATTAAAAGAAATCGAGGGAGCCGCACATCTCTATAATAACGAGCGAAAGGCTCCAACGATAACGACGGTGGTCGAATGAAGAGGGGAATGAAGAGCGCAGCGGTTGAGGAGGGCGGTTTTAAGCCAGTGATTGGTCTTACCGAGGCGCCTGCGGCGATGCCTGTGCAGTGGGGAACCGTATTCGACCAGCCAGAGCCGACGGAGTTGCTGGAGCTGACCGTCATCGTCCCGGCTCGCAACGAGGAAGAGTGCCTTGCCGCCTGCCTTCAGTCGCTGGTAAGCCAGTCCGAGGAGCTTTTCAAGCTGGGTCGCGACTGGGAACTGATGGTGGTAGACGATCAATCGACCGACCGCACCGCTGAGATTGCCCGCGGCTTTGCAGGGGTCACCGTGCTGGAAGCTGGAAGGCTGGAGGAGGGCCAAATACCAGCATGGACCGGCAAGAACAACGCCATCTGGACTGCGGCCAGGCGGGCGCGCGGACGCTGGCTGCTCTTCACCGACGCGGACACCATCCACGAACCGGGAAACCTGCATCGCGCCCTGCATGAAGCCGCCCGGTACAAAGTTGGAGTCTTGAGCTACTCGCCGCGGCAGTTGGTGAGCGGGCTTTGGCAACGGTCGCTGATGCCTCTGGTTTTTTGCGAACTGGCCCTGGCGTATCCTCCGGCCAAGGTCTCCGACCCGGCTGAGCGCATCGCCGCGGCCAACGGCCAGTTTCTGCTCATCGAGCGCGAGACGTATCGCCTCCTGGGCGGACACGCGGCAGTCTCTGAAAAGGTTCTGGAAGACGTGGAACTGGCCTTGCTGGCTAAGCGGCGCAAGGTTGGCCTGCGCCTCCGTTATGCCGAGGATGCCGTCTCCGCGCGGATGTACCGCTCGACTGCGGCTATGATGGATGGCTGGACCAAGAACCTCGCGCTGCTTTTCGACAACTGCTTGGCGCTGGCCGTCTGGCGAGTGATTGATATTTTGCTGCTGGCAGCGCTGCCGCTGCTGGCGATGGAGTTCTGGAACGCCCGCCTCTTCGCACATTCGGCACAGTGGCTGATCGCGGGCTGGGTTCTGGCGCTGCTCTGGGTGCGCAATCTCTTCCGCTTCTATGGACGCGTGGCCAAAAGCAACTTTTCGTTCCTCAGTTACGCCATTTCGCCGCTGGGCTTGCCGCTGTTTATCGCGCTGCTCTGCCATAGTTGGTACCAGCACCGCATTCTGAAGCGCGTAAGCTGGAAGGGCAGGAGTTACGCTCAATAAGTAGGCTGGTCCTCGTCAAGAATATCCACCACGACGAGTGTAATATCGTCCATTCGCGCTGATGATGCAGGCTGCCATCTGGCGAGCGAGGAGACGAGTTCCGCGGCAAGTTCCGGTGCCGGTTTTGCCTGGTTGTTGTTAATAATGTGCGCAATTTGCCGATCACCGAAGGACTCGCCGCGCGCATTCTCTGGCTCAATTAGGCCGTCGGTGTAGAGCAGAAGCCGGTCACCTGGATTGAGTTCCAGAGTGCGGACAGGATACTCGGCATCCGTGGCGACACCAAACAGCAAGCCGTTGCTTTCGATGCTAAGCAGCATATTTTGTCCGGCTTTCCAATGCAGAAGTGGAGGATGTCCGGCGGCAGAGTATTGCGCGCAACCAGCTTCTGCGTCAATCCAGAGGTATGCAGCGGATATGAGCCGGCCGGAGAGTTCCGGTGTAAGAATGCGATTCAGGTTACGCAGCAGCTGAGACGGATTTGAAGTAAACGCGATAATAGACTGCAATGCGACCTTTATCATGGATGCGATGAGAGCGGCAGGGACGCCATGACCGGCCACGTCGGCAATGAGGACGCCAAGGCGCCGTCCATCCACAGGAAGGAAGTGGTAGAAGTCACCGGCCACCGCGGACATGGGATGGTATTGGGTGGCGATGCGCAGGCCAGCTATGGCGGGCACTTGCTTGGGAAGGATCGATGTTTGAATCTGTCGCGCCGTTTCCAATTCACTCTCGATAGTCATCAGGCGGCGTTCATTTTCGAAGGTATGTTTTATGGCCTCGTAGCCGATGGCGCAGATCCAGCATGCAAATGTGATGGGTTCAATGTGCGGCGGAGGGGGCACACCGAAGAGGAACCCTATATCGACGTATAGCACGATCAAAGCTATGGTCGGCACAACAAAGCGCATGACACGGCTTTCGAATACTAGATACTTCTTCGTAACTCCCGGCAGGACGAACAAAACTCCAAGTACGATCATGGAGCAGACGGCAATCACCGAGTTCAAGCGTAAAAACGTATAGGGCGATTTGCCTATGAAAAACCACGACAGGCCAACGATTGCGATAATCGACGCGAAAAGGGCTAAGACTTGAAGGATTCTCCGAAAGATACCTCTGCTCAGTTCAGTCCAGAAGAGCAGAGACGGAATAACCAGGATGTAATCAACAATAACGTCGATCCGGGTCGGCCAGGGCGAACCCGGCGCAAGATCAAGCGCGGTAGTGACATTGGCCAGTATTCGCGCGCCGTACAATCCGATGAAAAGTCCGCACCACACCAGTAGCCGATCCTGGCTGTGGCGACGAATAGCAGCAATTGTGCAGGCACATAATCCGATGAAAAGGAAGATTGTGCCGAACAGTGTGTCCACAACGTGCGCGCGCACAAGTTCAAGGACTGGGTCATGCAAGTTCATGGGATGCCATCCGCGGACAAAGATAGACTCCGGGTCTGTATTTGGAATCGTGGCTCATTCTCCTCTTTTCGAATGTGATCGCGCGCACCATCCGGTTTGTGGCCTTGGAGTGTGAATTGCTTAGTAGAGATACCGCTACCCATCGTAGCCCGGTTCCCCTATCATACGTTTAGGCATTTCAATTGCCTGAAGCAATGTTCGAGACTCAGGCATCTGTTCTTATAAGGGGTCAGAATGATTTATCTGACGCGACGGGCAACATTTTCCGCTTCGCACTATTACTGGAACCCGGCGTGGACCTCGGAGAAGAACGAGCAGGTCTTTGGCCGCTGCGCCAATCGCAACGGGCACGGGCACAACTACACGCTGGAGGTTACGGTAGCGGGCGAGACGGACCCGGTGACCGGATTCGTCGTCGATCTGAAGGGTCTCAAGGAGATCATGGAACGCGAGGTGCTGGCAGCCTGGGATCATCGCCATCTTAACTTAGATACGCCCGAATTTGCAGTGGCGATACCAACTACGGAGAATCTTGCCATTGCGGCGTGGAAGCGGCTGGAGCCGGCCGTAACGGCCGCTGGCGGAGCGCGATTAAACCGGGTGCGTGTCTACGAGACGCCGGAGATTTTTGCTGAGTTCAGAGGCGAGGCATGAGGGCATATTTCGGCCGCCGCTATACTATCTCAGCCAGCCACCGGCTGCATACCGATGCGCTCTCGGCGGAAGAGAACCGGACCACCTATGGAAAGTGCAACAATCCGCACGGCCATGGGCACAATTATGGGTTGGAAGTGGTGGTTGCCGGTGCGGTGAACCCGGAAACTGGCATGGTAGTAGACATGGCGGCGTTGGACGAGGTGGTGCGCAGCCGCGTCGTGGATCGATTTGATCACGCCAACCTCAATCTTGACCCGCTGTTTGTGAATCTCGTGCCGACGACAGAGAATCTTAGTAGAGTAGTCTTTGCATTGTTGAAGGAAGCTCTGCCGGCTGGCGAACTGGAGCGAGTACGCGTGGAAGAGACGGAAAACAATTTCTTTGAATGTGAAGGCGAGTGAAAGCGACACCCTATTCCCCAGGGAGGATAAGAATCATGGCACAACCGATTGCATTGAGCAAGCCTGTACACCGGGCAGTTGAGGCGGACGAAGGCCTGAGCGCATTCACTACTGCCGAGATGTATCGCGAGATTCTGAGCCGTTTAGGTGAGGACCCAAGCCGCCAGGGATTGCTGGCCACGCCGGGCCGGGTGGAAAAGGCGATGACCTTCCTGACCAAAGGCTATGCAGAGGACCCTACAGAAATTTTGCGCGGGGCGCTCTTTGACGAGGACTACGACGAGATGGTCATCGTCAAGGATATCGAGATGTTCTCGCTCTGCGAGCATCACATGCTGCCTTTCATTGGCAAGGTTCATGTAGCCTATATCCCCAAAGGTAAAGTAATTGGTATCAGCAAGATACCGCGATTAGTTGAAGTGTTTGCTCGACGTTTGCAGATCCAGGAGAGGCTTACACGGCAGATTGCCGACGCCATTCAGGATGCGATACACCCGCTGGGTGTGGGCGTGGTCATCGAGGCACGCCACCTGTGCATGATGATGCGCGGCATCGAGAAACAACATTCGTCAACGGTGACCTCGGCAATGGTAGGCGGCTTCCGCCAGAAAGAAACGCGCCTGGAATTTCTCTCACTGCTGCGCCAGTCCGATTCTGGCGGGGTGTGAGCGGGCGGGCCTGTTCGGCTAATGTTAAGAAGTGAACGGGCTTCTCGTGATCGACAAACCGGCCGGCATGACCAGCCACGATGTGGTGGGTGTCCTGCGCAGAATTACCGGTGAACGCTCCATCGGCCACCTGGGCACGCTGGACCCCATGGCCACCGGCGTTCTGCCCCTGCTGCTGGGCAAGTTTACGCGCCTGGCGCAATACTTCACCTCAGCGGAAAAAAGCTACTCCGGGACGATCCGCTTCGGATTCGCAACTGACACCTATGATACCGAGGGCCAGCAAGCCGGGCCGGACTACCAGCCCGCGCTGACGCTCGATCAGGTGCGCGCGGCTGCCAGCCGATTCCACGGCAATATGGAGCAGATGCCGCCGCCGTTTTCCGCAAAAAAGATTGCCGGCAAGCCCGCCTACAAGCTGGCCCGCGAGGGCAAGCCGGTGGAACTGAAGGCTGTCACAATCTGCATCCATAGCTTTGAGATTATTTCGCTCGATGGAGCAGAAGCCAGCTTCACGATGACCATCAGCGCTGGCGGTTACGTACGCTCGGTAGCTCATGAACTGGGCCAGAACCTGGGCTGCGGAGCGCACCTGAACAGCCTGCGCCGCACTCAGGCCGGGGTCTTCACGCTTGCCGAGGTGCACACGCTGGACGAATTGCAGACGCTGGCTGGAAACGCCGACGCGCTGCAGGCGTTCTGCGTGCACCCGCGCAGCCTGTTGCCGGAGATGCCCTCTGTTACCAGCGATGCGTTGGCTCTTGGAAAGCTGCGCAACGGCGCCCAGGCCAACCTGCCGGAATTTTCCAACGCGCTGTTGGTGAAGGTCTTCGCCAGCCAGAATGAACTGGTGGGAATTGCCCGGCGTGTGGCGGGAACGCTCTTTCAGCCGGTAGTGGTGATGATATAACGCAACTTTAGCTGCCTTTGCGCAACAACGGCTCCAGCACCGGCAGCAGCGTCCGCGCGATGATCTCGGAACCTTTGGCAGTGGGGTGGATGCCATCCTCCTGTATCGTGCCGGGAACATTGACAAGGTCTTTGTAGAGCATGGGGACGAAGGCGGTGTGGTGTTTCTTCGCCAAGTCGCGGTAGATCAGCTCAAATTGCTGGATGTATTCCTGGCCATAGTTGGGCGGGAGAGTAATGCCGAGCAGCAGGATCTTGATATGGGCGTTTTCGAGGGCCGTCAGCACCGCGTCCAGGTTGCGGCGAGTCTCGGTCAGGGGCAGGCCGCGCAGGCCGTCGTTGCCGCCGAACTCGACGATGACCACTTGAGGATGCAACAGAAGGATGGAGTGTAATCCAGCGGCGGCGTCCTTGGTGGTTGCGCCGCTGGTACCCTGATTGATGACCTTGTAGTGATAGCCTTGGCGGTCCAAATCACGCTGCAACGCGTCAGGAAAGGATTGGCCAGTCTCCAGACCGTAACCGGCGGTGATGCTGTCGCCGTAGCAGACCAGCAGGGGCCGTTCGGCGGCCAGCAGCGGGCGAGTGAGCATAATCAGTCCCAACGAAACAATCAGTGAGCGGCGAACGTACACAGATACAGTGTAGCGAAGAGCAGGGAATCTAGAATCGAAATTAGAATTTCTGGAGGCGGGCAGAGTGATCGAAGTTCGGGACGCAAAGAAATGGATCCAGAATGGCGCGCGGCGGGTGGAGATTCTCAAAGGGATTACCCTGACCATTCCCACCGGTCAGTTTGTGGCCATTCTGGGAGCGAGCGGAAGCGGCAAGAGCACGCTGCTGGGCTTGCTGGCTGGCCTGGACACGCCCAGCAGCGGCGAGATCTGGCTGGACGGCATGCCAATCCACAATCTGGCCGAGGCGGAGTTGGCAGCTGTGCGCGGTGAGAAGATCGGCTTCGTTTTTCAGTCCTATCAGTTGATCGAGACTTTGACGGCTCTGGAAAACGTCTTGCTGCCTTATGAGTTGAACGTGGAAGGCAGAGGCATCGCACAAGCGCGGCGGCTTCTGGGCGAGGTGGGCCTCACCGAGCGGGTGGACCACTACCCGGTGCAGCTCTCCGGCGGCGAGCAGCAGCGCGTGGCTCTGGCGCGGGCCTTTGTCGTCGAGCCGCCTATTGTGATGGCCGATGAACCGACGGGCAACCTGGACTCGACTAATGGGCGGATGGTGCTGGACCTCTTGCTGGAGCGCAAACGCAAGGCAGGAACGACGCTGGTGTTGGTGACGCACGATCCGGAGATAGCCAGCCGCGCCGACCGAAAGATTGTGCTGCGGGACGGGTTGATTGTCGAAGATTCGTTGCCCTGCGCCGGGCAGAGTGCGGTTGCAGTTCAAGGTCAGGAAAACAATGGCTAAGCGCGCATTGAGTTGGAAGCGGGCCGGGGCCATTGGCTGGCGGGATCTGCGCTCCGCGCCGGGCAAGTTCGGCTTTGTCGTGCTGTCCGTGGCCGTGGGTGTGGCAGCGCTTGTCGGAGTGCGCGGCTTCAGCGAGAGCTTCCGGCGGACGCTGAGCACGGAAGCGCGGGCGCTGATGGCCGGCGATCTGACCGCGCGGCTCTACCATCAGCCGACAACCGAGGAAAAGGACAGGATTGTGGCCATCGCGCAACCCGGCGGGATTCGCACCACCTGGGTGACGGAGATGGTTTCCATGGCTTCAGCGTCGCCGGGCCCAAATACGTACCAAGTCCCGCTGCTGGTTTCGCTCAAGGCCGTGGACCCGGCCGAGTACCCGTATTATGGCGCGGCCGAACTGGAGCCGGCCATGAGCCTCAAGCAGGCGCTGGACGGCGACTCGGCGGTGGTGGCCGAGGAGTTTCTCATCCGCCTGAATGTGCGCGTGGGTCAGACCCTGCGGCTGGGTGGCAGAAGCTTCCGCATTGCTGCCTTACTGAAACAGGAGCCGGACCGCCTCAGCGCCGGGGCGGGACTGGGCCCCCGCGTAATGATCTCGCAGGCAGCGCTAGAACGAACCGGCCTGCTGGCTCCGTATAGCCGTGCCAGTCACAAGCTGCTCATGAAGCTGCCGACGAAAGCTGACCCCGTCGCATTGCGCAAGCAGGTGGAGACGGCACTGCCCGATGCTCAGGTGATGGATTACAGAGAGGGCAATCCGGGGCTGAACCGGGGCCTGGACAACGCGATCGCCATCCTTAGCCTGATCTGTTTGGTCGCCATGGTGCTGGGGGCGATTGGAGTCGCCATGGCCATGCACGCGCACCTGGAGCAGCGCATGGACATGCTGGCCATTTTAAAGGCCGTGGGCGCAAACTCCGGCGATCTGCTACGGATTTTCCTCCTGCAAACATTGGGCCTGGGCCTGGCCGGAGGCTTGCTGGGCGTGACCGCGGGCGTGGGCTTGATGGCCGCTTTGCCGGCGGTCTTCGGCAAGCTGCTTACGGTTCACGTGATGCTGGAATTTCCCTGGCGTTCGGTTGCCGCCGGGCTGGGAACGGGATTGTTGACGACCTTGCTTTTTTGTCTGCCGCCGTTGCTGGACGTGCGCAATGTCAGGCCGGTAATGGTTTTGCGCAGGCTGGTGGAGCAGGGCCAGGCTGGCATCGGAGGCTGGTTTGCCCGCTGGTGGGCGCGCCGTCTGCAACTGGGAATTTCGGCAGTGGTGATTGCCGCGCTGGGCGGAATTGCCTGGGCGCTATCAGACTCCGCCGAGGTGGGCGGCTGGTTTGCGCTGATCTTCACCATCACGCTGGTGGTGCTGCTGGCGCTGGCGGCTGTGGCGCTGCGCACCTTGCGCTTTCTGCTCAACCGCGTACGGCTGCGGCTGCCTTCGTTTCTGCGGCACGGGCTGTCAAATCTCTACCGGCCCGGCAATCAATCAACGGCGGTGCTGGCTGCGCTGGGCACGGGTGTGATGCTGATCCTGGCGGTCTACCTGATGCAGGCGATGCTCTTGCGCGATCTGCGTGAGACGGCCTCGCCCAAGTTGCCTAATGTTTTTTTAATCGATGTATCGACCGGGGAAGTTGACGGCATAAAGGAGTTTTTTGCACACCAGCCGAGGGTGAGTCAGGCGCTGGACTTGATGCCGGTGGTGACGGGCCGCTTTATTTCACTCAACGGAAAGCCAGTGGAGCAATTGAAGGATCAGCATTTCCCGCGGCGCATGCTGGAAAACGCCGGACTGACCTGGGCCGATGCGGCTCCGCCTGGCGACAAGGTGACCCAGGGCAAGTGGTGGGCCGATTCCGGCGTGGCGGAACTTGCCGTCAGCGAAGGCGTTGCCCAGAGGCTGCACCTGGGCGTGGGTTCCGCGGTTGAGTTGGAAGTGGGCGGCAGAGTGCGAGCGCTGAAGGTTGCCGCGATCTATCGCGCCGATGGTCAGCATCTGGGAGCGCAGGTCTCATATGTGCTTCCGTCAGGACAGCTTAAAGATCAGCCGGCCACCTGGTATGGCGGGGCTCACATCGATCCCAAACAGGTGGCAGCAATGGAGCGTGCTCTGTTTGCGGCCTATCCTACAGTCACGGTAATTAACATTGCCGATGTACTGGAGAGAATCGAGAGCGTGGTCGATCAGATTACGTTTGTGGTGCGGTTCCTGGCAGGATTTTCCATCTTCGCGGGGCTGATGATTTTGGCTTCGAGCATCGCCGGCACGCGCTTCCGGCGGATGCGCGAGGCTGTAGTGCTGAAGACGCTGGGCGCGACTCGCTTGAGAATCGTCCGCACCTTCAGCGTGGAATTCAGCGTGCTGGGACTGCTGGCGGGCGCTGTGGGCGTGGTTTTTGCCAATGTGCTCACGCGAGTGCTGCTGCGCAAGCTGGAAGTGGGCTTCCAGATCGATTGGCGCGCTACGCTGGTTGCGCTCGTGGGAACAGCGATGTTGGCCACGGCGACAGGGTGGATCGCGAGCTATAGGATTCTCGGGCTGCGGCCGCTCGAAGTGCTGCGCGAAGAGTGAAAAACAGTTGTCAGTAATCAGTTGTCAGTTTTCAGTTAAAAAGCCCATGGCTGACAACTGACCACTGTTCTAAAACTCCTCGGTAGATTCAACCGCGGGCAATATGTCGTCTTCGCGTGCCAACCACACATAGAGGGTGGGTAGCAGGAAGATGCCGATGGCCAGGTTGGCGAGCAGGCCGCCGACAATGACGATGGCAAAAGGCCGTTGCGAATCAGATCCGATGGCGTGTGAAAGTGCGGCCGGCAATAACCCCAATGTGGCTACCAGCATGGTCATCATGATAGGCCGCAAGCGCAACACAGCGCCCTCTACGGCGGCCTCGACGATGTGCTCCTGGGTGGAGACTTCCATGCCCTTGCGGCGGGCGCGAATCTGGTTGATGTATTCAAGCATGATGACGCCGGTCTGCACCGAGACTCCGAAGAGCGCCAAAAAGCCGACCGCCGATGAGACGGAGAAGTTGGTGTGTGTAACGAATAGCGCCAGCGGCCCTCCGATAGAGGCCATCATGACCGAGACCAGGATAAGAATGGCCCACTTAAAGGAACGGAACATGGTGTACAAGATAAGGAAGATGGCCAACCCGGTGATGGGAACGATGAAGGCCATGCGCCTGTCGGCGCGCTTCTGGCTTTCGTATTCTCCGGCCCATTCCAAGTGGTATCCGGCCGGCAGCGTGACGTTGTGTTCGACTTTGTTGATAGCCTCTTCGACGGTCGAGCCCAAGTCGCGCCCGCGTACCGAGTATTTGATGGCGATGAAGCGCTGGCCGCCCTCGCGATAAATTTCCTCGGCGCCGTCGTCGGCGGAGATTCTTGTTAACTGCGCCAGCGAGACGCGCTCGCCCGAGGGCGCGAGCAGGCGCACGTTCTCGATGGCCTCTCGCGTGTCGCGATACTGCTGCTGATAGCGCAACGTCACGTCGAAGCGTGCCTCGCCCTGCTGCACCTGGGTGAGAGCATTGGCGCCCACGGCGGTCTGCACGGCGTCCTGAATGTCGGCCACGTTGATGCCCCAGCGGGCGGCGGCGGCGCGATCCACGGTGTAGTTGAGGTTGGGCTGGCCGATGATGCGAAAAATGCCCAGGTCCTCGATGCCCTTGACGGTTGCCATCTGGGACTGAACCTCGTCGGCCTTCTTTTCCAGCGCGCGCAGGTCGTCGCCGTAGAGTTTGACGGCCAATTCGCCCTTGACGCCGCTGACGGCTTCTTCCATATTGTCGGAAATGGGTTGGGAGTAGTTCCACAAAACGCCGGGAAACTTGCTCAACTCCTTGTCCATGGCGGCGATGAGTTGCTCCTTGTCCTGGTGAAAAATGGGCCGCCAGTCTTTCTTTGGCTTGAGATCGACAAAGTATTCGGTATTAAAGAAGCCGGTGGTGTCTGTGCCATCGTCGGGGCGGCCGGTCTGACTGACCACCTGCGTCACTTCGGGGAAGGAGGCCATCACCACGCGCGCCTTGTTGGTGAAGTCGATGCTGGCCGTGGGGCCTTCGCTGGGAGGCAGCGTTCCGCGCACCCAAATGGATCCCTCGTCGAGGTGAGGCAGGAACTCCGAGCCGATGGGGCCGCCAAAGGTAAGATAGGCGGCAATGAGGAAAAGAACGGCGGTGATTCCAAAGGTTCTGAGGCGATGCTCGATGGCCGAGCGAACGGCTACACGATACTGGTCGGTGAGCCATTGCATGAGGGGGTTGTGCCATTCCTTGGCGCCTTTGCTGAAGACCAGGCTGGCCATTACCGGCGCGACAAACATGGCAAAGCCAAGGGAACCCAGCAATGCAAAGGTGACGGTCCAGGCCATGGGCTTGAAGAGGCGGCCTTCAACAGCCTGCAAGGTAAAAATGGGCAAGTAGGCGGTGATGATGATGCCACGGGCATAGAATACGGGCCGTTGCACCTCATGTGCGGCTTCGCGAATCCTCCGCGCCGGGGAGCGGGCGTCGTCTTGGCGCGCGAGATGGCGCACGATGTTTTCGATCATCACCACCGAGCCGTCAACCAACATTCCAAAGTCCAGCGCGCCCAGCGAAAGCAGATTGGCGGGAATGTGACTGATGTCGAGGCAAATGGAAGCGAACATCAACGCGAAGGGAATTGTGAGGGCGACGATAATCGCGCCGCGTATATTGCCGAGAAAGAGAAACAGAATGATGGAGACCAGGATCATGCCCGCGGTCAGGTTGCGCTCCACGGTGTCCACTGTGAATCTGACCAGATCGGAGCGGTCGAGGAAGGGAACGACCTTCACGCCTTTGGGCAGAATGCCTGGATGGTCCTTGTCTCCATTGAGCTTGTTGACTTCAACGTGAATGCCATCAAGGACGGGATCGGAGTCGTCGCCCTTCTGCAACGCCACGATGCCTTCCACTGTATCGGGGTTGTCGATGACCGTGCTGTCGTCATAGATCTTCCTGCCATCCACGATTGCGTAGGGCTTGGCGGATTTGCCGATTTGGCCGAGGCGAATCTTGGGACCTTGCGCGACGGTGGCGATGTCCTTAATCTTGATGGCCGCGCCGTTCTGGGTCTTGACGACAGTGTTTTCAATGTCCTGCACGCTGGTAAAGAGGCCGACCGACTGCACGTTGATCTGCTGCGCGCCCTGCTCAATGAAACTGCCGCCGCCGTTGTTGTTGTTGTTGGCGATCTGCTGCTCAACCTGCGCGATGCTCAACCCGTGAGAAATCAACTTCTCCGGGTCGAGTTTGATTTGGTACTCCTTGGTGGGTCCGCCGAAGCTGGAGACATCGACCACGCCGGTGACGCCTTTGAAGGACTTCTCCAACGTCCAGTCTTCAAGCGATTTTTTCTCCATCACGTCGTAGGATGGGTTGGTGCTTTCCAGCGTGTACCAGTAAATCTGGCCGACGGGGCTCCAGTCGGTGCCCATCTGCGGCGTGAGATTCGCGGGCAGGCTGACTTGGCTCAGCCGCTCCAGCACATGCTCGCGGTTCATGTCGCTGGTGGAGTCATCGTCGAAAATCAGCATCAGGCTGGACAAGCCGGCCAGCGAGGTAGAGCGCAGATGCGTGAGGTGGGGAATGCCGGCCATCTGAATCTCGACCGGCACGGTGACCTGGCGCTCGATCTCCTCGGCCGAGCGGCCCGGCCACTGAGTAAGAACCTGAACGTAGTTGTTGGCTACGTCCGGATAGGCTTCTACGGGCAGATTGCGGAAGCTCACAACGCCCCATGCGGAGAGCAGGAAGGCCCCGCCGAGGACCAGCCAGCGGTTTTTGAGCGCGAATTCGACGAGTGCGCGAATCATTTACTGATTCCCAGCGGTTTCAAGTAAGAGAGCGTGGGTAACGACCTGCTGGCCGGGCTGAATGCCGGAGAGAATCTCCTGACGGTTGCCCTCCAGCATCTTTCCGGCATGAACTTCCGTGCGCTTGAACTGATTGCCCCCGGCAGGCATGAAGACCCAGTCGCGATCGTGTAAATGCAGCACGGCATCGGCTGGAACCACGGCGTGCGTCTCTTTCGCACGGCTGGTGAAGGTGGCCGTGCCGAACATACCCAGCTTGAGAAATCCCGGATTGGCAAGCTCGATGCGAACCTTGGCGGTGCGCAGCGAGGGATCGAGAATGGGCCCGATGTCGCTGATGCGGCCGGTGAGTGGGCGATCCGGCCAGGCATTGAGCTTGATCCTGGACTCCTGTCCCAGTTGCAGCTTGGGAATGTCGTTCTCGTAGACATCGCAGACAATCCACACAACTGAGAGATCGGCGATAGTGAATGCCGTGGCCGAGCCGGAGAGGCTGACGCCTGCGGCGGCGGCCTGGGTCACGTTTTGCGCTACTATAACTCCTGAAACGGGCGCGTAGACATTGACAATGCTGCTGGGATGGTTCTTGTCTACGCCCAGAGTCTGCAGTTGTTCTTCAGCGGCGGTCAGATCGGCCTTGGCATCCTTCTCCGAGTCCTCGGCCTGCTCCAGCATGGCCTGCGAGATAGCGCCATGCTTGTACAGATCGTCGGCGCGCATGTATGCCATGTTGGCCATGTGCTCGTCGTTGGCTGCCTTGAGATAGGTGTCAAAAGCGGCAGTGATGTCCGGGCTTTGCACCCTCAAGAGCAGTTGCCCCTTCTTCACGTTGTCGTCGAGACGGGCCTTGATGTCCACCACGCGGCCATTAGCCATCGAGATGACCGGAATCTCGCGGGCGATGTCGGGAAAGACAGATCCGGTTGCGGTAAGCTCATTGGCGGATTCGATCTGTGTTGCCGTAGCGAGGGGAAACTTCGCTACGTCACTCGCGTCGATGGTGACCAGGTTCATATCGGCCACCTGGATGATCTTGGCCGCCGGCGGCGCGCCATTGCCTTCATCCTTGCCCTTGCAGCCGGAGAGAGAGATCGATGCGACCAGAGCAAGATAGAGCGAAAAGTTAAATAGATGCTTCATGGGAGAAAAAATCATTGGATTACCTCGCGTCCCACGGCAAGATTCAGTTGTCCGGCGGCCGTCAGATAAGAGCCGACAAGTTGCGCATAGGCCAGTTGGACAGCCCGATAGTCGCTCTGTGCGTTGAGGAAGTCCATCAGCGAGGCGCCCCCGTGCTGGTAGGAATAGGTCACCGTGTCGCGCACCCTGAGCGCCTGCGCTTTGTACTGCACCTTGTAGGGGCGAAGCAGCGCCAGGCTGCTCTCCACCTGCACATAGGCCGAGTCCACGTCGCTAAAAACCTGGGCGCGGACGGCATCGGTCAATTGCTGATTACGGCCGATGTCGATCTGGGTGCGCTTCTTCTCGCCCTGGTTGCGGTCGAAGATGCGCAGTGGAATATTAACGCCCACGCCGACATAGGGGTCGAGCGGTGGATTGGCGCCTGAGTCCACGCTGAAGGTGGGGTCGGCGGAGCCGTTGGCCTTGGCCAGTTTGTGGTTGGTCTGGGCCTGCTCAATGGATTCGAGTGCGGCTCTCAAGTCGGGCCGCTCATCGAGAGCGATCTGGCGGAATTCATCCAGCGGTTTCAAATCGTCAGTGAAATCGAATTCGCCGGTCACATCGAACTCTTCAACCGGGGTGCGATCGTTGAGCAATTGCAGCAGTTGAATCTTGGAGGTGCGCAGGTTGACGATGGCTGTCTGGATCTCCATCTCATACTGGACGCGAAATAATTCGATGCGGTCCAGGTCGATCTTGGCGATGTCGCCGGCGCGGAGACGGTCGCGGCTGATCTTGATGATGTTGTCGTAGTAAGCCAGGTCGGCCTTGGCCAACTCCAGCACCGCCTTGGCTTGCAGGGTTTCTACAAATGCAGCTCGCAGGTTGAAGATCAGGTTTCGCTCCAGGTTGATGTGCTCGGACTGAGCAATCTGCGTGCCCTCCTTGGCGCTTTGCAGGCGCAGTTGGCGCTTGTGTTCGCGCTCATAGAGATAACTGACAGACCCGGTGGTGAGCGCATTGCTCAGCGGACGATTGTACGTGCGGGATACATTCGGGTCGTAGTGCGAGCCGAAGGGATAAAGCTGGTCCATGGTGAAGGAGAGCTGTGGATTGGGACGCAAAAAAGCCGTAATCTCCGCGGCCTTCATCTCCTCCACGCCGAGAGCATCGGCCTGAAGCGCGGGGTTGGCGGCTTCAAACCTGGCCTTCACCTGATCCCAGGTCAAGGCAGGGCTCGATTGCGCTGGGCTAGCTTGTCCAGCTTGTTGCGCAAGACATGGAACCGGTGCGAGGAAAAACATCGCGGCCGCAAGCGAGGCTGACAGAATAGGTATGTTGTGCTTCATACGCAGCCTTTGCGCCGTGGTCTGCACGGCGGTCACAGAATGAAAGGATACTTATGATGTTTGACGCGATTGGCAACCAATCAGGCGACAGGCGGCGGGCGGTTCTGAATGGAAGCCAGGGCGGGAATCTCCACCAGCGGGGCGGGGAGATTGCCCGGTGCGGCAAAGCGCAAAAAGCCGAAAGAAAGCTCGGCAAAAACCGGCAAAGGGGGCATTATGGCGGCGGGAAAGATGGAGTGCTGGCTTACTGCGACGTGATCGCGGCGCGTACAAAGGTAGTAAGAATCAGCTTCAGCGGGGTTTTGAGCCATTTGCAGGTCATCGGTTACCGAGATGATTGGAAGCAGGATCAGGATGACTACCGCCAGAGCGACCAACTGCATCCGCCGGCCTAAGTGTTCGCGCGGTGCATGGCGCATCCACAGCCAGAACATCAGCGTGGCCAGCAGCGCCCAGGCGAGATTCAGGGTATACTCCATTCTTGCTCTGATTCTACATCAAGAGCGCATCAAGATTGGTGCAGCCACAGAGAGTTTGACCGTGGCCGGGAATCCCCTTATGATGAATCAGTTGGCTATTGGTTGCCGGTGCCCTGCCCAGACCTCTGCCAGCACAAGATATTGAGTTTTGTTGGCCCTTCGTTCAACGGTAGGACAGCTGCCTCTGGAGCAGCATATCGGGGTTCGAATCCCTGAGGGCCAGCCATATAGAAACAGCCTCTAGAGCTATATCTTCTTCCGTATCAATTTGTTATGGTTGCGCCACGGCTTTGGATTCCCGGCGATTCATGTACGCTCTGAATAAAATCAACAACATTCCTGGTTCTGCAATCTAATTCAGATGAAAGAATGAGGAATGGAGGGTCCGCATGGTAAAAGTGACACTGGTTTTTTCGGTTCTTTTGATTGCCCTCGGCGTGGTTGGCTATCTGGGTACCGGCAGCTTGCATCCTACCGCGCTGATTCCCGCCTGGATAGGCGTTGCTCTGGGCTTTGGCGGCCTGTTGGCTATCAGCCCAAGCGAGAACCGGCGCAAAATCTTCATGCATATTAACGTCAGCATCGGGTTGCTGGGCGCCATCGGTGCGGGCGCCGAGCTTATTCGTAGCGGTCACGCCAATCTCGTGGCGCACAGAGCGCCGAATCTCTGGGCAATGTACTCGAAGTTGACACTCGAATTGCTTCTGTTCATCTACGTGCTGCTCTGCGTGCGCTCATTCATCGCCGCGCGGCGCTCCGGAAAGGTCTAGCGCATGGGTGGACTACATGGGCCTGGCGGCGGCGGTATGGCAATGGGCAGGCGCGCTGAACGCTCGTCGCGAGGCGGCGGCGCGCGCGCGGGTCAGGACGATCTGCCCAAGCGCAAGCCCAGCCTGAAGAGGTTGTGGCCACAGATCAGGGCGCTGGTAGCTCCTCGAATGGGACTGCTTTGCGCCGGCATGGGGCTGATGGTCATCAACCGTGTTGCTGGGTTGGTGATGCCCGCTACCTCAAGGTGGCTGCTGGATACGGTTCTTTCTCCTCTGCATCCGCGGCCCGATCTGCTGCCCCGCATCATTGGGCTGGTCTTCTCGGCCATGGTGGTGCAGGCCATTACGTCTTTCTCGCTCACGCAACTGCTCTCCAAGGCCGGCCAGCGGCTCATAGCCGAGATGCGCCGCCAGGTCCAGCGCCACGTGGGGCTGCTTTCCGTCTCCTATTACGATGAAAACCGCACAGGCACGCTGGTGGCGCGCATCATGACCGATGTGGAGGGAGTGCGCAACCTGGTGGGCACCGGCCTGGTGGAATTTGTCGGCGGCCTGCTTACCGCCGTGCTGGCCTTCATCTACCTGTTGCATTTGAGCGTCACAGTCACGTTGACGGTCTTCACGGTGATGGGTGTCTTCGTCTTCGTCCTGCAGTATGGCTTCAGGGTCATCCGCCCCATCTTCCGCGAGCGCTCCAAAATCAATGCCGAGGTGACAGGCCGGTTGACCGAGTCGCTGGGCGGCGTGCGGGTCATCAAGGGCTACCACGCCGAGGAACGCGAGGCTGGAGTTTTCTCCATCGGCGTCGAGCGGTTGCTGGCCAACGTGATGAAGTCGCTGACCATGACCAGCGCGCTGGGAGCTATCTCTACAACGGCGATGGGGCTGGTCTTTGCGATCGTGATGGGGCTCGGCGGGCGCCTGGTCTTTGCCAAAACCTGGACGACCGGCATTTACTTTCAATACAACATGTTTCTCGTCTACATGATCGCGCCCATCTTCCAGATCGTGAATATCGGCACGCAACTGACCGAGGCCTTTGCCGGCCTGGACCGCACCAACGAGATCATGGCCGAACTGGAGGAGAACCAGAGCCCCGGCCGTACAGTGCAGATGCCTCCCATCAAAGGCTATGTGCGCTTTGATGACGTGGAGTTTGCCTACGACCCGGAGAAACCCGTGCTGCATGGCGTCAGCTTTACCGCCGAACCGGGAACGGTGACTGCGCTGGTGGGCTCGTCGGGATCGGGCAAGTCAACCATTATCAGCCTGTTATGTGCATTCCACACACCATCAAAAGGCCGCGTTCTGGTCGATGACGTGGATCTGGCGCAGGTCAACCTGGACACCTATCGCACCCAGTTGGGCGTGGTACTGCAGGAGTCATTCCTCTTCGACGGGACGATCAGGGAAAACATCCTGTTTTCAAGACCCGACGCTACCGAGGAGCAGTTTCTCTTTGCATGCCGCACAGCCCGCGTGGACGAGTTTGCCGAGCGCTTCCCCGAGGCCTACAACACACTGGTGGGCGAGCGCGGAGTGAAGCTCTCCGGAGGCCAGCGCCAGCGGCTATCCATCGCTCGCGCGCTGCTGGCCGAGCCGCGCATTCTGATTTTGGATGAAGCCACCAGCTCGCTCGATTCCGAGTCTGAAGCCATGATCCAGGCGGGATTAAGCCAACTGATGCAGGGACGGACGACGTTTGTGATTGCCCACCGTTTATCGACCATCCGTCGCGCCGACCAGATTCTTGTCGTTGAGGAGGGGCGCATCGTGGAGCGCGGCAACCACGCGGAGTTGTTTGCGTTGCATGGCCGCTACTACGACCTCTACACGCGCCAGCACGGCCTGGAAGCAAACCTATTTCTAGCTCCGGGCGAGGGCGATGTGGTGGAAGACTGAACTTATCGCATCTCGCTATTCTGCTTTTTTCCCACCGGAATCGCCACCTGCTCGACGATTTCCAGGCCGAATCCCTCCAAAGCGGGAATGTGCATGGGGGTATTCGACAGCAGGCGGATGCGACGGATGCCCAAATCCGACAGTATCTGGCCGCCCAGGCCGATGGCTCTCAGAATGCGCCCGGTGCGGGCTTGCTGTCCCTCGCGCGCGCGCAGTTCCTGGTGCAGAACAAGCTGGCCGGCGTTCCACTCCGGCGCGGTATTCATAGCCGCCGCTCCTCCAGGCTCAAAAGCAATGGCTGGCGCCGCCGCGCGATCAATCTCAAATCCCCGCGAGGTGTTGTGCAGGTAGAGCAAGACTCCGCAGCCCTCCTCTGCGATCATGCGCATGGATTGATCCAGAATCTCGCGGCAGTTGCAATCGGCATCAAAGACATCGCCTGCCGTGCAGCGGGTATGAACGCGAACCAGAACGGGGCGCTCGCAGGGCGGCCGCAACTCTGCCGGGGCAGGCGATCCAGAGACCGGATTTTCCAACTGGCCAGCGGCAGGGCCGGAGTGGACGGCAGGGCAGCCGTCGCATAGGTCGCCGCGCACCAGCGCGATGTGGCTTTCGCCGCCGTTCACCTGGCTTTCGTAAGCGATCATGCGAAACTCGCCCCAGCGCGTCTGGATGCGGCTCTCCGCGGCGCGCACGATGTAGCGTTCGTGGCGCAGCCGGTAGCGGATTAGCTCCGCGACGGTGAGAATCCGCAGCCCGTGCTCCTTGCAAAAGGGAATCAGGTCTGGAACGCGGGCCATAGTGCCGTCGTCCTTCATGATCTCGCAGAGCACGCCGGAGGGATTCAACCCCGCCATCCGCGCCAGGTCAACCGAGGCCTCCGTTTGCCCGGCGCGCACCAGCACGCCTCCCCGTCGCGCGCGCAGCGGAAAGATGTGGCCGGGGCGGGCCAAATCGGCCGCGGTGGAGCGCGGCGCAATGGCCGTCTTGATAGTGTGCGCCCGGTCGTAGGCGGAGATGCCGGTGGTCACGCCCTCGCGCGCCTCAATCGACTCGGTAAAGGCCGTGCCAAAGCGCGAGGTATTCTGCTGCGTCATGGGAAAGAGGCGCAGATAATCCGCGCGCTCCTCGGTGAGCGCCAGGCAGATCAATCCCCGGCCATGCTTGGCCATGAAATTGATGGCCTCCGGCGTCACAAACTCTGCGGCCAGGGTCAGGTCGCCTTCGTTTTCCCGGTCTTCATCGTCGACCACAACGATCATGCGGCCGGCGCGCACCTCGGCCAATGCGCCGGGAACATCGATGAAGGGAGGCTCGAAGGTGCGTGCGGTTTCTGGCATCGGCTCTTTCATTCTCGCCGATGGTGGCGGGAAAGGGCAAAATCGGCAGGCCTAATTTCACCACCAATTGACAAGTTTTGTGGCCCAAACCAACGCGAGCAGAATGAGCGTTGCACGAGTTGAAAATGTAGACGAGGTATAGAAAGGAATCGATACGAGACGTTTCCAGCCGTGGACTGCGCCGGCAGTGTTCATAGCAAGTTGCGTGTATTGGCCCATACCTAGCTGGCCTTCAATTTCAATACCCCGTGATCGAAAAATCCCCTAGCATCGGCGAATATGCACGTCTGCTAACCAAAACAATGTCACAACAAGAAGGCCCACTACGCTGCGAATGCGTGAATCGAATATATCGCTTTTCGCCGCTAAGAGTGCTGCATTCAAGGTAAACAGCATCGCTAGCCGCCCAATCCGCAGATTGCCGTAGTGGCGCAAGTTGTTTCCGACTTCCTGATATTCTCGATGTAGGGCCTTTCTTTGTTCTGGTACCACCGATCACCTCCTGGCGTATTCGTAGCCGTCCAGCCATTTCAGAATACTTCAAACGTTCGGCGGGTAGCCCATTTCCCCCACGTGAATCTGGGTGCCCCAGGTCAGGATTTTCGAACCTGAGAACGTTCAATTCCTGGTAGCGTTTTGAAATCCGGCTGCAAAGCGTCTACCATCAGACTATGCTTCGGAAGGGAGCGGGCACATGGGTCAAGTGGATCGCATCACCCGGAACCCCGCGGTCATGGGCGGCAAGGCTTGCATTCGCGGAATGCGTGTCACGGTCAGCATGATCGTCGGTCAGATCGGCGCCGGACACAGCATCGAGGAACTGCTTGCCAGCTACCCCTATCTGGAGCGAGAGGACATACTGCAAGCGCTTCGCTATGCAGCGTGGGTAGCGGAAGACCGCGAGGTCGTCCTGGCAACGGCATGAAGATGCTCATCGACATGAATCTGTCTCCGGACTGGGTCGGGTTTTTGTCCGGTGCAGGTGTCGAATCGGTTCACTGGTTGGCGATTGGAGCTGCTACTGCTCCAGATACTGAAATCATGGCATATGCCAGCGCTTACGGCTATGTGGTTCTGACTCAAGACCTCGATTTCGGCGCGATCCTGGCAGACACAAAGGTTCAAAAACCAAGTGTCGTACAAATTCGCTCAGAAGATTTAGCTCCCAACAGTATTGGCAAGCTCGTTCTTTCGGCTTTGGTCGAAGGAGCAACTATGCTGGAATCCGGCGCGTTGCTCTCTGTGGATTCCAAGCGCACGCGATTGCGCCTGTTGCCGTTTCCCTCCATCTGAGGCTGAGTAATCCTGGACTGGATTCTCGGACCTGAGAAATCTACGGGTTTCTATCGTTGCTCTTTGCAGATTATTTCACCTCCGCTTGGTAGACTGCGGAACAGGCTCGAATTTCGGGCGGCGGGAGGCAATCGGCAGAACGGGGCTTTTACTGATCTTTGATCTCTGACCCCTGATCTCTGAGAGAGCCCCTACCCCCTCCTATATTTTCAAACTTTGCAGATTATTTCCCTTTTCGAGCGCACAATGGAAGCATGAATTCGCACACTCTCCGCCTCATGACAAACAATCAGTGATCTCCCCGGTCCGTACCCCGGAAGGGACCCCCACCCCCACCCCCCCCCTATACCCCCGGGGGGTATAAATATTCCCAAAAACCGTGTAGATTAATTCATTTGACCGGCAAAGTGAAACTTCGCATCTTGCCCCAAACAGCAAAAGCGCCGCCCGAAGGCGGCGCTTTCACTGGAAACAAGCAGACAGGGTGGGGGTTATAAAGCTGATTCAATCTCAAAACCCCAAGCTTCGAGAAGGGCTTCGGGGATGTACTTGGAATTTTTGTTACGGCGTGCCCACTCACGCAAACGGGTGGACCGGATGTACTGATCCGGGCTGAGTTTGAACTCCTTCACAATTTGCTCGAAGGAGGTCACTGTGGGCACAACCGGGCCGATGGGCTCGGGTTTGCCCCAATTTGGATTTCCACGACGCTTTGCCATCGATTTGCTTGTCCTTTAGAAAAGGTGAGTTGACCTAAATTTCAGATCTGCGGACCGGGGATATACAGGCCGGAGAATTAACCACAACTCCTATTTTACGGATTTTTGCTTCAGAAATCAATAGCAAAGTTGCACCTTCTTCACAACAGTAACTTACTGCCCATTGTCCCTAAAATGATGTCTATATTATTCTATTAATAAGAGTTATACGATATTCACAGCTCTGAAAAAATTTGCTATGTCTTTGGCGCCTGTTCCAATTTGCGTTAAAAGTTGATGCCATGAAGCCTATATCCACCAAGCCTTGAACGATCCAGCCATCACAGCAGCCGAACTTGCCTCGATCTCGTGCGCCAGTGTCCGGTCCTGGTCCAGGCCGGTTCCGGGTGAAAACCGCGGATACACGGCTATTTAGCCAGCTTGTCGAGATCGAGGTTGAGTTCGAGGACGTTGACTCGCGGCTCGCCGAGCAGGCCCAACTGGCGGCTGGCGATGTGCTGCTCGACAAGCTTGCGGACGCTCTCTTCGCTCAGGTTGCGGGCCTTGGCGACACGCGAAATCTGGTAATAGGCCGCGTCGGGGGTGATGTCGGGATCAAGTCCTGAGGCAGAGGTGGTCACCAGATCAATGGGTACCGGCTTGCCGGGATTCTGCGCGGCGAGCTTGTCAATGTCGCCCTGGATGCGAGTGACGAGAGTCTTCGAGGATTGGGCCAGATTGGAGCCGCCGGAGGAAGTAGCGTCGTAGCCGTTGCCCGCGGCCGAGGGGCGGGGATGGAAGTACTTGTCGGAGGTGAAGCTCTGGGCCAGCAGCTCGGAGCCTATGACTGTGCCGTCGTTGAGTTTGATAAGGCTGCCGCCGGCCTGGTGGGGGAAGATCAGGGCGGCGACGCCGGTGACGAACAACGGATAGGCCAGGCCCAGCAGGACGGTGGTCACGATGGTGAAGAGGATCGATGTCTTCCAGACGGAATGCACGGACGGCGTGGCTTGCGGCGCGGTTGAAGCGGATGGCGGAGCGGATACGGAATGCACGGTACATCTCCTTGTGGGGCAGCGCCCCAGAGTATTACGCCAGATGCAGGGCTACCAAACACATGTCGATAGCCTTGATGCCGATAAATGGGATGATGATGCCTCCCACGCCATAGATCAGCAGGTTGTTGCGCAGCAGAATATCGGCGGCTTTGGGCACATATTTGACGCCTTTGAGGGCCAGCGGAATCAGGGCCACGATAATCAGCGCGTTGAAGATGACCGCCGAGAGGATGGCAGACTGGGGCGAGTGCAGGTACATGATGTTGAGCACTCCCAGCACCGGGAAGACGCCGGCGAACATGGCGGGGATGATGGCGAAGTACTTGGCCACATCATTGGCAATGGAGAAGGTGGTCAGCGCGCCGCGGGTCATCAATAGCTGCTTGCCAATTTCGACGATTTCAATGAGCTTGGTGGGATTGGAGTCCAGATCGACCATGTTGCCGGCTTCCTTGGCGGCCTGTGTACCGGAATTCATGGCCACGCCCACGTCGGCCTGGGCCAGCGCGGGGGCGTCGTTGGTGCCGTCGCCGGTCATGGCCACCAGCTTGCCTTTGCCCTGCTCGCGCTTGATCAGGTCCATCTTATCCTTGGGCTTGGCCTCTGCCAGAAAGTCGTCCACGCCGGCCTCGCGGGCAATCACGGCGGCGGTGAGCGGGTTGTCGCCTGTGATCATGATGGTGCGGATGCCCATGGAGCGCAGGCGTGCAAGACGCTCCTTGAGGCCGCCTTTGACGATGTCTTTGAGGTGAATAACGCCGAGAGCGGTCGTGTTTTCGGCCACCACCAGCGGAGTTCCTCCCAGGCGGGCGATTTCTTCAACGGTATCGCGGACCTTCTTGGGCAGCGAGGAGCCTTGTTCTTCAAGAAAGCGTGCAATGGCGTCAGCCGAGCCCTTGCGGATGCGCACACCGGGCAGGTTGACGCCGCTCATGCGGGTCTGGGCGGTGAAGGGAACAAACTCGGCGTGAATGCCACCCAGATCGCGGCCGCGCAGGTTATACATTTCCTTGGCCAGTACGACAATGGACCGGCCTTCGGGTGTTTCGTCGGAGAGCGAGGAGAGTTGCGCGGCGTCGGCCAGCCGCTCGGGGCTCACGTCGGGAGCGGGAATGAACTCCGTGGCCTGGCGGTTGCCCAGAGTGATGGTGCCGGTCTTGTCCAGCAGCAGGGTGTTCACATCGCCGGCGGCTTCGACGGCGCGCCCGCTCATGGCCAGCACGTTGTACTGGACCAGGCGGTCCATGCCGGCAATGCCGATAGCCGAAAGCAGCCCGCCGATGGTGGTGGGGATGAGGCAGACCAGCAGCGATACCAGCACGAAGATGGTCTGCGGGGCTTTGGAGTACATGGCGAACGGCTGCAACGTGACCACGGCCAAAAGAAACACGATGGTCAGGCCGCTGAGCAGAATACTGAGCGCGATTTCGTTGGGCGTCTTCTGGCGCGTGGCGCCCTCCACCAGGGCGATCATGCGGTCCAGAAAGGTTTCGCCGGGATTGGCAGTAATTTTGACCTTGATCCAGTCCGACAAGACCTTCGTCCCGCCGGTTACGGCCGAGCGGTCGCCGCCCGCCTCGCGGATGACAGGCGCCGATTCGCCGGTGATGGCTGATTCATCCACCGAAGCCACGCCCTCAATGACCTCGCCGTCTCCTGCAATGTAGTGGCCTGCCGCAACGTAGATCACGTCGTTCATGCGGAGCAGGCCGCTGGCTACATCTTCCAGCTTGTTGTCCGCTGTGTATCGTTTCGCTACAGTCTCGCCCTTTGCCTTGCGCAGCGTGTCGGCCTGGGCCTTACCGCGGCCCTCGGCCATGGCCTCGGCAAAGTTGGCGAACAGCACCGTGAACCACAGCCATAAGGTGATCTGGAGGTTGAAGCCGAAGCCGGCGCGGTGATTGACAGTGTTGTCGATGAGCAGCAGCGTTGTGAGCACGCTGCCCACCTCAACGACGAACATCACAGGGTTCTTGACCATCCAGCGGGGATCGAGCTTGCGCACCGAGTCGAGCAGCGCCTGGGCCATGATTTTCGTGTTCCAGAGACTCTTTTTTTCAAGCATGATAGTCCGTTTCGCCTTGTCCTGTGCGGTGTTGGTTAGAAAAGCTGACCCGCGTGAAGTTGCAGGTGTTCCAGAATCGGTCCCAGGCTCAACGCCGGGAAGAAGGTAAGGGCGCTCACAATGAGGATCACACTGACCAGCAGCACGGCAAACAGGGTGGTGTTCACCGGGAAGGTTCCCGGCGAGGGAGGCACGCTCTTTTTGCTTGCCAGGTTGCCGGCCAGGGCCAGCACGGGGATGAGCATGAGGAAGCGGCCCATCAGCATGGTGAAGCCCAGCATCACGTTGTACCACCAGGTATTGGCGTTCAGCCCGGCAAAGGCCGAGCCGTTGTTAGCCGCCGCTGAGGTGAAGGCGTAGAGGATCTCTGTGAAGCCGTGCGGCCCCTGGTTGGCCAGGCTGCTGAGGCCGATGGTGGGCGAGAGCACGAAGATGGCCGTAAAGGTGAGGATGATGAGCGGGAAGATGAGCACGTAGAGCATGGTCATCTTCATGTCGTAAGCCTCGATTTTCTTGCCCAGGTACTCGGGGGTTCGGCCCACCATGAGGCCGGCGATGAAGACCGAAAGCACGACCATGATAATCATGCCGTAGAGGCCCGAACCCACGCCGCCAAAGACGACTTCGCCGAACATGAGATTGATGAGCACCATCATGCCGCCCAGAGGCGTGAGCGAATCGTGCATGGTGTTGACCGCGCCGCAACTGGCGTCAGTGGTGATAGTGGCGAAAAGCGAGCTTGCGGCGATGCCGTTGCGGACCTCCTTGCCTTCCATGTTGCCGGCCGGAGCGGCGGCGCCTCCGTATTGCGCCGCGCCGTGCAGCATCGGATGTGGCTGCGACTCAGCCCAATAGACGGTGGTGAATCCGCCGGCAAAAAGCACGAACATGGCCGCAAATACCGCCCAGCCGTGGCCTGGCGAGCCGGTCATGCGGCCCAGCGTAAAGGTAAGCCCCGCGGGAATCACGAAGATCAGGAACATCTGGAAGAGGTTGGTGAGCGGCGAAGGATTCTCGAAGGGATGGGCGCTGTTGGCGTTGGTGAATCCGCCGCCGTTGGTGCCCAGCATCTTGATAATTTCCTGCGAAGCGACGGGCCCCTGCGCTATGGTCTGCGTCTGGCTTGGTTGTTCGAGCGGATGGGCCGTAGTGTAGGCATTCAGGTTCTGCGGAACGCCCTGCGCGACCATAAGCAGTGCGCCGATGATCGAGGCCGGCAGCAGCACATAGAGCAGGGTACGCGTCATATCCACCCAGAAGTTGCCGATGGTGGCCGAGCTGGTCCGCTTGATGCCGCGGATCAGGGCCACGGCAACCACGATGCCGCCCGCTGCCGACCAGAAGTTGTGCGTCGCCAGGCCGGCCATCTGGGTCAGATAACTCATGGTGGCCTCGGGCGTATACGACTGCCAGTTGGTGTTGGTAGTGAAGCTGGCGGCTGTATCCCAGGCGAGATCAGGTCCCACTGCTGCTAGATTCTGCGGGTTCCAGGGAAAGAAATTTTGCAGCCGTTCAAGGCCATAGGTAAGCAGCAAAGTGACGGCCGAGAAGCCCAGCACCGAATAGGCGTACTCGCGCCAGTTCATCTCCTTGTCCGCATTAATGCCGCAGAACTTGTAAATGAGCCTTTCGATGGGGCGTAGCACCGAAGTGAGCCAGGTGCGCTCTCCCTCCAGCACGCGGGCCAGATAGATTCCCACAGGACGAACACTGGCCAGCAGAATCAGCGAGAAGACGGCAAACTGCAACCATCCGTTAGCGGACATTTCAGAATTTCTCCGGGAAGAGCAGGGTAATAGTCAGGTAACCAAACAGCAGCACGGACAGAACCAAGGCTACAACGGTGATGATGTCGGTTTGCATGGGTTACCTCAACTTCTGGCAGGCCTTGACGTAGAGAAACGCCAAGGCGAAAAATACTGCCGTGAACAGCAACATCGTCAGATCTTGCAACAGTGTTTGCATTGCGGGTTTCTCACTTCCATAAACAGGCCATTGGGGAAGCCGCCTGATCAAGGTTCATTGTGGCTCACGCCCAGTTAGAGTATCGAAAAACTTTCCTAAATAAAGCGTAAGGATGGAAAAGTTGCCCGAAATGCTATGAATATCCGTAGAAAATGAATTTGCGGCCGATCGTGACTATATAGAGCCTACGTCGATTCGATTACGGACCGCATTCCTATTGCTTCTTTCGAAGGGATTCAAATACGGCATACCCGATCAGCGCGGCAATCATGGCGATGGTGAAATTGGTGACCGTAAATATATCGCGGAGGGCGTAAGCCAGGGTTTTCCCCTGTCCGTTGGTCCGGGTGAACTCTCCCATCAGAAGGTTTGAATAGAATAGAAAGACGATAAACGCGACCTCAATCAGGGCGCGCCTGATGCGGGCGATGAGGCGGCGATCCTTGTGGTCCAGACGCTGCATGCATGGATGATACCAGCAGCCGCATAAGGATCTTATGGATGGGAAGTAATTACTCTTCGTTGCCCGTCCATCCCTCGGGGATGAAGCGGTAGCCCACCCATGGTTCGGTCTGGATGTACTGCTTGCCGGATTCCGCTTCGAGCTTCTTGCGTAACTGGCCAATGAAAACGCGCAGATACTCGGGCTGATGAGCCGACTGCGATCCCCACACAGCGGTCAGCAATGCGCGATGAGTTATCACCTTGCCGGCGTGGCGGGCCAGATGCAGCAGCAGATCGAACTCCTTGGGCGTCAGGTGAATGGGCTTGCCCAGGACAGTAATCGAGTGACCCTCTACATCCACCACAAAGTCGCCGGCTTCCAGTGCGCTGGTTGCGCGCTCCGGGGCACGGCGCAGATGGGCGCGTACGCGGGCCAGCAACTCCTGAATATTGAATGGCTTAGTCACATAGTCGTCGGCCCCCGCGTCCAGCGCCTCGACCTTGGAGCGCTCGTGGTCGCGGACAGATAGCACAACGATAGGAATCGCCGATTGAGCGCGGATAGCGCGGCAGACCTCAACTCCGCTCAGACCGGGCATCATCAGGTCGGTCACTACCAGGTCCGGCAGCCATTCGCGAAACAGCAGCAGGCCCTCCTCCGGATCGTTGGCGGTGCGCACGTCAAAGCGCTGCGCGGTGAGCGCTGCGCGCAGCACGCGGGTGATCTGCGGCTCGTCGTCGATGACCAGGATTCTTTCCGGCATGGCGCTTACTCTAAATGAAGATTACATCATATCCGGCGGACAATTATCATTCATTTGGTGGAATGATGCAGCTGCCCTCCTATGCGCGTGATCTAACTCACTGGCTCGCGGCCACTCTGGTTGCGGTGGTCATCACCAGTTTGCTGGTCTGGCTGGGCGTCAATTCGACGACAGCGGGGATGGTCTTCCTGGTGCTGGTGGTGTGGTTTGCCGCCCAGGCAGGCATTTGGCTCGCGCTGTATGTCGCGCTGCTGTGCGCGGCTGCTTTCGACTACTATTTTCTGCCGCCAGTTCACTCGATGCGGATTGTGGGCCTTGAGGCGTGGGTGGCCATGATCTCGTTCCTGATCAGTTGCGCGGTAGTCGGCCGTTTGGCCGAGCGGGCGCGCGGCCAGGCAAGCCAGGCTGAGCAGCGCCGCGAAGACGTGGAGCGGCTTTACGAACTATCGCAGGAGATGATGCTGCAGGAGGACGCCGCCGGGCTTATCCGAGACCTGCCCCGGCTGATCGCGCGCATCTTCGCGTTGGACGGAGTGGTGATTTATGTTCGCGACCAGGACCAGTTCTATTCCTCTACATCCGATCTGCCGATGAGCATCCAGGCTAGCCTGAGGGCCATGACCCTGGGCCAGAATCCTACGCAGGTCATACCGGGAGACTTCACGGCGAGGACGTTGATGATGGGGCTACGGCCGGTGGGCGCATTGGGCCTGCGGCCGGACGTGCTTTCCCGCGAGGTGGCCACGGCGGTCAGCGCGCAGGCGGCCATTGCGCTCACCCGCGCCACGGCGATTGAGGCATCTGCCCGCCTGGAGGCGGCTCGCGAGGCGGATCGGCTCCGCGCCGCGCTGATCGACTCGTTGACGCACGAGTTGCGCACGCCTCTGACCGCCATCCGCGCCGCCGCCACCACGCTTGTTCAAGGTGAGGGCCTGGACGAAGCCGGACGGCTGGAGCTGGCGGCCATTGTCGATGAAGAGAGCTCGCGGCTTGATCGGCTGATTGGCGAGGCTGTCGAAATGGCCGAGATCGACGCCAACGTGGTTCAGGTTCACAGCGTGCCTCACCTTCCGCGCGCCCTGCTGGATCAGGCAGTGGAGGAGTCACGGAATGCGCTGGCCGCGTGCCGTGTGGTGATTGCCGTCGATGACACGGGCAATCTGGATAAGTCCGCCTGGTTCGATCCGCACCTGCTGGGCCGCGTGCTGCGCCACCTGCTGGAGAATGCCGCACGTCACACGCCTCCCGGCGGACGCATTCTGCTGAGCAGCCGGCGCCTGGGCGACCGTCTGGAGTTCAGCGTCGAAGACGATGGCGAGGGCATCGATGCCTCCGATCTGCCCTTCATCTTCGACAAGTTTTACCGGGGCAAAAACGGCGCCGGCAAAGGGAAGGGAACCGGGATGGGGTTGGCCATCTGCCGAGCTATTCTGGCCGCGCACGGCGGCGAAATCGAGGCCGAGAGCGCTCCCGGACACGGAGCGTGCTTCCGCTTCTGGGTGCCGCTGATGGAAAAAGAGCCGGTGAGCGCGAAGGCTGCGAAGAGTCATTTGAAGTAGATCGCTCTGGCGCACAATTCTCGACTTGCACCTACTTCGGCTCCTCGCTCCAGTCGCATACGATTTCGCGGCGCTTGTCAGAGCTTTCCAGAGCCCACTCCAGCAGGCGTGCCACGCGCCATGCATCCAGCGCAATGACCGGAGCCGGCGCCTTGCCCAGCAGCGCGTCGCGAACGCCCGCGTAGTAGAGCCGGTAGTCGCCGGGGATGGGCTCGACGGGCCGCGTGACGGTGCTGCCGTCTACATCGATGTGGATCGTACCCCATTCCGCAGCTGGCTCCTTGCCCCACTCCGGATTGTCGATGCGCGTAATTTTGTTCAACGCGGCCTCCTGCGGGTCAAGTCCGGATTTCCAGTAGTTGCCCTTTGTGCCGCGCAGGTGGAAGCGGGGACGCGAAGGCGTCGTCAGGCAGTTGGCGCCCAGAACGACCGAGAAGCCCGGATAGCGCAGGCGCAAAGTGAACGAGTCGCAGGCGCGCGCCCAATCGCGCTCGCAGAGAACCTCGGCGGAAACCGCGTCCGGCTTGCCGAAAAGCACCAGCGCCTGATCGGCCAGATGCGGTCCCAGATCGAGCAAAACGCCGCCGGATGCGGGGTCTTCCTTCCAAAGGCGGTTGGTTGGGGGATCAGGCCGCCAACGGTCGAAGCGGGATTCAAAGTAGACTAAACTGCCCAGCAAACCTTCATGCAATAGTTTCTGAATTGTCTGGAAGTCGCTGTCCCAGCGCCGGTTATGGAACGGGATAAGGAGGGCGTGATGGGCTGCCGCAAGCGCCATAAGCTGGGCAATTTCTGCGGACGTGGTGCACACAGGCTTGTCTACAATGACGTTCTTGCCGGCGCGGAGAATCTGGCTGGCGACCTCGAAATGGCTTTGGCTGGGCGTGGCAACCACAAAGAGGTTGAGCGAGGCGTCGGCCAGCATGGCTTCGAGAGAGCGATAGGTAGTGATGCCTGGATAGCGCTGGGCGGCATTGTTCGAATTGCGCTCCAGGACGGCCGCCAGCTCCAGCCCTTCGACCGAGGAGATCAGCGGCCCATGAAAGACCCGCCCCACCATTCCAAAGCCAACTAAACCGACGCGGATCATGCGGCCTCCCGAAGCGCGACACTTAGATCGACCAATCCTTCCAGCTTATCCCGGATTAAACCTCGCGCCGTCCATCAAGTGCCCGCGCCATGGTCACCTCGTCGGCGTATTCGATGTCGCTGCCGGCGGGAACGCCCGTTGCGATGCGCGTGATGCGGACCGGAAAGCCATGCAGCACCCCGGCCAGCCAGTGGGCTGTGGCTTCGCCTTCGAGAGTGGGACTGGTGGCGAGAATAATCTCGTCCACCTCGCCGCGTTCGACGCGAGCGACCAACGATCCGGTGCGCAACTGATCGGGCCCCACGCCGTGCAGGGGCGAGAGCGTGCCATGCAGCACATGATAGACGCCCTGGTAGCCGTCGCCCTGCTGGGAACCAGACTGGTAGCTGCGTGTGCGCTCTATGGCGGCAATGGTCGTGGGCTCCTCGACGACGCACACGAGGCGGTGGTTTCTGGCAGGGCTGGAGCAATAGGCGCAGGGATCGACATCCGTGACGTTGTTGCAAATCGAGCACAGGCATAAACCAGCCTTCAGCCCGCGCACAGCCTCGGCCAGCGCCTCCGCATCCTCGTCCGTGGAGCGCAGGATGTGGAAGGCGAGGCGCTGAGCGCTCTTGGTTCCCACGCCCGGCAGTTTCTTCAACTCTTCAATCAGCCGGGCCATCGGCTCGGCATAGCGGGTCACGGTGCGCGCCTCCTACAGCGTTCGATAGACGATGCCAACAAACGTGTCGGCATTCATAAAGCCTTTGGCCAGGGCGGCGTCGAACTCTGCTGTCGGTTTCTTGGCCACGGCCTCCTGCTCGCTGGCGCCAGCGGCCTTCAGTGCGGCTACCTTCTCGCGAACCGCCGCGAGCATATCGTGATACTTCTGAAGATCGGTCTTCGAACCCAGCGGTCCATGGCCGGGAATGATCTTCGTATCACTGTTCGCCACGGCAAGCGCTACTTCCGCGGCGCGTATCATGCCGTCGATAGTGCCGCCGGTGCCTTCATCGATGAAGGGATACATTCCGTGGAACCAGATGTCGGCTATATGCAGCACATTGGCCTTGTGAAAGTAAATGAAGATGTCTGTGTCGGTGTGCGCCGGGGCGAAGTGCACCAGATCGAGCTGGTCGCCGTTGCGCCAAACGCGCAGAGCGTCCTCGAAGGTGACCGTCGGCCATGCGCCTTCCGGAGCGGCAGGCGTGGTCGAGTGAAACAGCCGCATGGTCTGCGGAGTCGAGAGCCGCGCGCGGGTATTCTGGTGGGCGAAAATCGTGTACCCAGCCACATGCATCCCTTCGTTGCCGCCGGTATGGTCGCCGTGCCAGTGAGTGTTGATGAGCGCGAATGGAGCGTCCTTGCTCAAGCTCCCGATGGCCTCCAGAATCCGCGGAACCGCCGGCGCAAAGCTGGCATCGATGAGGATGTTGCCTTCAGGGCCGGTTTGCAGCGCCATGTTGCCGCCAGTGCCCTGGAGCAGATGGACATTGTCGTATAGCTTCGTCGTCTTGACCGGCGTGGTTGCGGCTTCCGGATGCACCTGCGCGGGGTGGGGTGCTGCTGTTGCGGCCTGGGCGTTCACCGTGTGGGGAATCATCGCCGCCGCGCCTGCCGCCGCTCCCAGCTCCAGAAAATCTCTGCGATTTATTTCTTCAAACATGGATTCATCCTCCCTTGGGTTGACAATAAAATGCCTCAATCAACACTTAGTCCATCCCCGGCAGCTTGAACCCTCCCAGCATTCCCTGCAAGTTGGATTGCATGGCCTCCTCCGCCTTGCGCCCGGCTTCGTTAACCGCGGCTACCACCAGGTTTTCGAGCATCTCCACGTCGGGCTTGTCGCCGCCCAGGCTGATCACCGCCGCCGGGTCGATGCGGATTTTGAGAAGCTGCTTCTTGCCGTTCATGGTTGCGGTCACCGCGCCGCCGCCGCTCGTTCCCTCCACCACCGTCTGCGCCAGCTTGTGCTGAACCTCCTCCTGCATCTGGTTGGCCTTGGAGAGCATCTCGGAGATTTTGAGTGGGTTGAGCATGATATGTACTCCTCATCTGGAGCGCGCGTTCACTTCTGGCGCAGATCGACAACGCTGCGCACCTCGGCCTTGAAAATCTCCCGCGCCTGCTGGACTAATGGATTGGCCAGCGCGGTCTCTTGAATACTGCCAACAGGCGGGGCAGCGGACGTGTAGGTCTGTGCTGTTCCTTCGCCGGGAACGACCAGCAAGCGAGCCGGAGCGCCCAGCCGTTGCAGCTCCTGGCGGATGATCTTCTCGGCCGCGGCATTGACCGTAAGCGCCAGCATCTTTTTGCCCATGCCGGGCACCTCGATTCGCAGGCTGGAGCCGTCAATCGTCCACATGCCCGCGCCCAGCAGTTGCTCTGCTGAGACGTGACCGCCCTCGACCAGCGCACTGCCGACGGCGTGACGAATCTGCTCGATGGTGGGGAGGCTGGCCACGTCAGCAATCTGCGGAGCCACGGCCAACGCTCCTTCGGTACGCGTTGCGGCGTAGCCGGTAGCCTGAGCGTTTGCGGCAGGGAAGGGCGTTGTGCCCTGAAACGGATTGGCGGAGGCTGCGGGAGCAGCCGATGGGCGCTCCATAGTCGCATCCGGCGAAGCCGCTAATACAGGCTTTGGGCCGGACTCCATCTTCGTCTCGGAACCCCAACTGCTACTCGACTGTCCAAAGGGCGAATGTGCCGGAGCAGCGGTCGAAGCAGATGAAGCAGCCGTGCGCGCAGGAGTTGCGGCTGCTCGCGACGCCGGCGCTGACGCTGGAGACGCGGATCGTGCAGCCCCCACGCCGCTCAACAGCTCCTCAATCGGCAGCAACCGCTGCGCATGAATCAGCTTGAGCAGGCCAAGTTCCAAATGAAAACGCTGCTCCTGGCGGTAGTTCAGGTCATCGAAGGTGCGCAGAACGATCTGGAGATTGCGGGTCAGCTCTTCCTCGGTAAAGAGCTGCGCCGTGCGCATGGCTCGGGCGCGCTCATCACCGCTGATTTGCAGCAGCTCGGTCTGCTCGCCGCCCAGCTTGGCCATCAGAGTATTGCGTAGATAGCGGACCATCTGCCGGGCCAGCGACGATGGGTTATGCCCCGCATTGACCAGCAGGTTTAATTGCTCCATCAATTCGGCGCTTTGCCCGGCGGCAACCGCTTCCAGCAGCCGCTCGAAGACCGCGTTGGGCACCGCGCCCATCAGCTCGCGAATCTGCGCCGCGGAGAGCACCGGGCGGCCTTTCTCCAGCGGTGCGGAGGCAATGGCCTGGTCCATGATGGAGAGCGCGTCGCGCATGGAGCCGTCGCCGGCCTCGGCCAGCAGAGCCAACGCGGCCTCCTCGGCTTCGACCTTCTCCTCGCCGGCGATCATCTTCAACTGCGCCAGAATGTCGTCGAATTTAACGGCGTGAAAACTGAAATGCTGGCAGCGCGAGCGGATGGTCTGCGGAATGTCCTCCGGCTGTGTGGTGGCCATCATGAAGATGACGTGCGCCGGCGGCTCTTCCAGAGTCTTGAGCAGCGCATTGAAGGCCGCGTCGGTTATCTGGTGGGCCTCGTCGAGGATGTAAATCTTGTACCTGTCGCGAGACGGCGCGTAACGCGCGGCGTCCCTCAGCTCGCGAATCTCGTCGATGCCGCGATTGGTGGCGGCGTCAATCTCGATTACGTCCACGGCGTTGCCCTGGCGAATCTCCACACATGAATCACAAACTCCGCAGGGCTCGGGCGAGGGGCGGGCCGGAGAGCCGATTTCAGTCCGGCAGTTCAGCGCCATGGCCACGATGCGGGCGATAGTCGTCTTGCCGATGCCGCGGTGGCCCGAGAAGATGTAGCCGTGAGCGACGCGGTTCTGGCTGAGCGCGTTGAGCAGGGTGCGGGTGACGTGATCCTGGCCGGCCACGTCGGCAAAGCGCTGCGGACGGTATTTCCTGGCAAGAACCTGGTAACCCATGGGTGAACCCGCTCCCTCGGCAGCCGGAATAGAGGCCGCCTAGAGTGGATTGTATCGTTCCGGGGTGCGGTGGCCGGGAGCCCTACTCGAGGTTCGAGATTAAGATAGAAATATGAAGCGATTGTTGCCTACTATGCTGGTATTGGCGGTCTGCCTGACGGCTCCGCTGCTGATGGCGCAGGCGCCGGCCGCGGGCGATATCAAGAGCCAGAACAAGCCGGCAGGCGCGAATCAGAAGCCGCAGCCCGACTCGTTGCAACCGGGAGCGGCCACTCAGTCCAGCAGCAATCCCTTTCCCGAAGATACGAGCACGGTTCCTGTGATGCCCTCCAGGGGAACGCCCGTGCTGCCCGAGGGGACCTATCGCCCGGAGGAAAGAGGTCCGGAAAGTTCGCCGGTCCCGCTGCGGAGCGAAGATGTTGATCCCGTCCGCAGTCCGGACGACCCTCCGCCTTCGTTCGCCAGCGGCACGGATACCGATTCCAGTGTCAATTCCAGTTCCAGCCTCGCGGGCCTGGCGAGTCTGCTGCCCAAGCCAGGGGACGATCAGCAGGGCGGCAAGAAGGGAAAACTCGCCGTCAAGGAGCCCACCCACCAGGAGGCTGCCTCTAAAGACATCGAGGTGGGCAGGTATTATCTGGACCGGAAAAACTGGAAGGCGGCTCTTTCGCGATTCGAGTCCGCCATGATTCTGGACCCGGAGAATCCCGAGGTCTATTGGGGATTGGCCGAGGCGGAGCACCATCTGGGCGATTTTGCCCAAGCCAAGGAGCATTATCTGAAGCTGCTGGAGTACGATCCCGACGGTCCGCACGGCAAGCAGGCGCGCAGGGAACTGAAAGACCCGGCGCTGGATAAAGCTCAGAACAAACCAATGGGCCAGTCAGCGGCAACGACGCCGAAGTAGGTGCTGTTGGGGTTCGGGTATTGTGGTGAGGTGAACGTGAAATTACCATCTCTGGCTCATTTCTTCCGGCAGCAGCTCAGTTACCTCGCTATGTCGGCAGTCATTGCCGCAATTCTCTGGGCCATTGGACAACGGACCAATCCGGCCATAATTTTGGTGTATACGCTTTGCATAGGAAATCTCGTCTCATTGGCAATAGGTTGGCTGGAATTTCTATATGCGGAGAGGCCATTTCCATACAACCTGCTGATATTCGTGCCTCTCCTTCTGGTACTGACGATCCCTGTTTACCTGATTACGAGCGTAGTTGTGTGGTTGATTGCTCTACCGGTTCCTATACCGCTTTCCTACCTGATTATGTCGGCATGGAAGTTCTCGTTCGTGATCACTTTAGCCATCGGTGTTCCCACGTATCTGTACTCCACCACGAAAGAGCGGCTGGAGCGGAGCAATGCCGAACTCCAGAAAACAGTGGAGCGCGGCGCTGCAAGGCTTGAAATGCAGGATCAGGAATTGGAACGCGCCCTCGAGATTCAGCAGTCGCTGCTTCCCAGAGTCATTCCCCAGATCCCGGGGTTCGAGGTTGCGGGAGCGTGGCAGCCAGCCAGCACGGTGGGCGGAGATTACTACGACATGCTCCGGCTTGGCGATCACAGGCTGGGAATCTGCATCGCCGACGTGGTCGGAAAAGGTGTGTCCGCCGCTCTGCTCATGGCCAATGTACAGGCTGCGGTGCACGCCTTTGCCCACGGCGCGGAGAGCCCCGCCCAGGTTTGCGGCAAAGTCAATCGGCTTCTGTGCGAGAACATTGCGACAGGGAAGTTTGTAACCTTCCTCTACGGAATTCTCGATGGCGATACGCGCACCTTCCGATACTGCAACGCTGGTCATCCATACCCTATCCTGCGGTCGGATGACTCCATCCGGACGCTTGATGAAGGCGGCGCAGTGCTGGGCGTTTTCCCGGACTGGAACTATAAAGACTCCACCGTCGAGTTGAGGGCGGGGGACCGTTTATTTCTGTTTACCGATGGCATCACGGAGGCCTCCAACAGCGACGGGCAGGAATTCGACGAAGCGAGCATCGCGGCCTTCGCGCAAGGCAACGGCACGCTCAGCGCAAAGGAGTTAAATAACCGGCTGCTTGCGCAGGTCTCCGCCTATTGCAACGATCAATTCCAGGACGACGCAACGCTGCTGGTCATTGCCGCGAATTAGCCCTTCACGATTCGCTGCAAAATTGCTGAGATTTCGCCGTGTAGCTTGGACGATTTATTCCACAGGGTAAAACGGGGAGTATATTGACTGAAAGCCAGGAAGCATGATGGAATGCTCCGGCTAATTCGCTCTCAGATCGGCACCGCCATAAAATGATCAAACTAAGAAAGTTTTTGTGCTTTTGCTTCGGTAGTCTGGCGCTGCTATTTCTCTTCGTTTCCTTCGGCATTCTGCCGTTTCTTCTGAGCATTTCTCAAGAGTTCGCCTTCAACGACACCATGTCCCGAACAACAATTGAGAAGATTATTCTTATCTTCGCTACCGCTGTCGCCTGTCTCATACTTTTATCGCCGTTGCTGGTGACGTTTCTCAACGGAATGGCTTGGTGGACAATCAAACAGGGGAAGGCCTCGGCCAGAGGCTGGTCAATTGCCGCAAGTATGTCGCTGATCGTATCGGGCAGCCTGATTTCTTTCCCCGGGTTTTATTCGTGGAGTTATAACCAAACCGGATTCTTCAGGGAACTATTGGTCATCAGCGGTGTCATCATGGCTCTCGGAATCGCTGGTTTAGTTGCTTTCGGGCGGCGCGACTCGATGGCACAACCCGTGATAGCCGCCCAGCCTCCTCGGATTACCGGCGATGGAACCGGCCGCCTGCTTGACGGGATTGCTTGGCTGATTGTAATCGCTGGTTACTTTGAGGGAATGCATTTGTGGAGATTGTGGGGCAATGCCCACGGGTTCTTGATGAGTGATGGATTATTGCCAATAATTCTGATTCTGATTGCAATAC
>Ga0326727_10002113_pt1 | contig 70069 bp, 72 predicted proteins | sample MB2enrmetagenome_FD_207643 | JGI IMG/M metagenome (GOLD analysis project Ga0326727, IMG submission 207643) | Lab enriched peat soil microbial communities from McLean, Ithaca, NY, United States - MB29MY | ecosystem: Environmental > Terrestrial > Soil > Wetlands > Peat | place: USA: New York...
GGCGGGGACGGAGATGGTGATGCCGGGGGATAACGTAAACCTGGAGATTGAGCTGATCACGCCCATCGCCATGGAGAAAGGGCTGCGCTTCGCCATCCGCGAAGGCGGGCACACCGTCGGCGCTGGCACCGTCGCCGAGATCATCCAGTAAAGTGAGTGCAGATGCTTCACCAAAAAATTAGAATCCGGCTGAAGGCTTACGATCACAGGATCTTGGACCAATCTGCAGCGGAGATCGTATCTACCGCCAAGCGAACTGGTGCGCAGGTGGCGGGGCCTATCCCTCTGCCTACCATCAAGAACAAGTATTGCGTGCTGCGTTCGCCGCATACGGATAAGAAATCGCGCGAGCAGTTCGAAATCCGCACGCACAAGCGGTTGGTGGATATCCTGGAGCCGACTTCCAACACGATCGAGGCTTTGACGAAATTGGATCTGCCTTCAGGCGTGGACATTGAAATCAAGGCATTTGGGAAGGAACACACGAAGTAAACACGTCGGTTGTCCGTGGTCCGTCGCCCGCTGTCCGTTCTGGCGGATGATCGGCAACTGACAACGGGCGACTGACAACGGACGAACATGGTAAAAGCAATTCTCGGCAAGAAGCTCGGCATGACCCAGGTCTTCGGAGAAAATGGAGACGTTACCCCTGTGACTGTCCTGAGGGCAGGGCCGTGCATCGTAATCCAGCGGAAGACCACCGGGCGAGAAGGTTATGACGCAGCCCAGTTGGGGCTGGTTGAGTTACCGCCTCCGAAGCGCGTCAACAGACCTCGGGAAGGGCATTTCAAGAAGGCCGGGGCGAACCCGGTTCGTTTTCTCCGCGAAGTTCGACTGGGTGGGGACGCCGGGGAAGTAAACGTCGGAGACAAGGTTTTGGCGGATGTTTTCTCCGTGAACGACTATGTCGATGTGGAGGGAGTGTCCAAAGGCCGGGGCTTCGCCGGTTTCCAAAAGCGTCACCACTTCGGTGGCGGCGGCGCGTCGCACGGTTCCATGTTCCATCGTGCCCCTGGCTCGATTGGGGCTTCGGCATGGCCCTCTCGGGTTCTCAAGGGGATGAAAGCGGCGGGCCATATGGGCCATGCGCGGGTGACAGTGCGCAATCTGCGCGTGGTTCAGGTGCTTGCGGAGGAGAACACTTTGTTAGTCGAGGGCGCTGTTCCGGGACCTCAAGGCAGTTACGTGGTAGTTCACAAGGCCAAGGCGCCGCATAAGTGAAAGTAGGCAGTAGGCAGAAAGCAGTAGGCAGTAGGCAGTACGTAGATACGAACGTAAGCTACTGACCACTGACAACTGATCACTGAGAACGAATATGGCGACAGTCGAAGTCAGAAACTTAGATGGGGCGACAGTCAAGCAGCTCGAGCTTGCGGATGAGGTTTTCGCTGTGACACCGAACCAGAGCCTGCTTTGGGAAGCAGTCAAGCAATATCTGGCGAACCAGCGTCGTGGCACGCATTCAACAAAGAGCCGGGGAGAGGTTCGCGGCGGGGGCAAGAAGCCCTGGAGACAGAAGGGTACGGGACGGGCACGTGTCGGCAGCATTCGGAGTTCGTTGTGGCGTCACGGGTCGATCGCACATGGTCCCAAGCCCCGTGATTACTCCTATGCGATTCCGGAAAAGATGCTCCAGGGTGCGCTGCGTTCCGCTCTGTCGGCGAAATTCCTGGAACACAAGCTGACGGTTGTTGACCAATTGAGCCTGGGTGAAGCGAAGACCAAGTTGTTTGCAGGGGCCCTCAAGAAGCTGGGGGTGGAAAAGACAGTGCTGGTCGTGAACGATGCGGCGGACCGCAACCTGGAGCTTTCTTCCCGAAATGTTGAGGGGTGTGACCTTGTTCGCCACCACAGTTTGCATCCCTATCAGGTTTTAAGCCACGACCAAGTGCTGATCTCGGAAAGCGCTCTCACCCGGCTCCAGGAGTCGCTGCTATGAAGGGCCCTTACCAAATTCTTCAAAAGCCGATCGTTACAGAGAAGAGCCTGGACGTCAAAGAACGTCATCGGACGCTATGCTTCCAGGTGCACCCGGACGCCACCAAGATCGAAATCAAGGAAGCTGTGCAGGCGGCTTTTAAAGTCAAGGTCGCGTCCGTACACACCTCCGGTTACCTTGGCAAGATGCGGCGTCGGGGTAGGACATTCGGCTTCCGGCCGGACTGGAAGAAGGCGTATGTGAAGTTGAAGGCCGGCGAGAAAGTTCCGGAGTACGTTGAAAATGTGTAGATAAGTTCGAGCGGCGAAGTGGTTCGCCGCGGAAGACGAAGGCTATGGGAATCAAAACCTACAGACCGTACACCGAGACACGAAGGTTCCAAACCGGTTTGACCTTCGAGGAAATCACAAGCTCGAGTCCGCACAAGCCGCTATTGGAGCCCAAATCCCGCATCTCGGGGCGGAACAACCACGGTGAATTGACGATTTGGCACCGCGGGGGAGGGCATAAGCGGCATTATCGAATTGTGGATTTCAAACGGGATAAGACGGGAATTCCGGCCCGTGTGGCAACCATTGAGTACGACCCTAACCGTTCTGCTTTCATCGCCCTCTTGCATTACGCCGACGGGGAAAAACGTTACATTCTCGCCCCCTCCGGCCTGAAGGTGGGGGATAGGGTGGTTTCCGGACCCGACGCTGATATTGTTACGGGCAACGCTTTGCCGCTCAAGAGTATTCCGGCCGGCACCCTCATCCACAACATCGAAATGCGACCGGGAAAGGGTGGCCAGATGGTGCGCAGCGCTGGAAGCGCCGCCCAGTTGCTGGCCAAAGAAGGGGAATACGCCCAGATTCGTCTCCCCTCCGGTGAGGTTCGCAAAGTTCTCATGGATTGCGTGGCCACAATCGGGCAGGTGGGGAATCTTGAACACGAGAACATTTCAATCGGCAAGGCGGGTCGCAAGCGCTGGATGGGCATTCGGCCGACCGTGCGTGGCGTGGCCATGAATCCTGTCGATCATCCGCTGGGGGGCGGAGAAGGGAAGACCTCCGGAGGGCGGAATCCTGTAACCCCCTGGGGTCAGCCCACACGCGGCTACAAGACGCGCAATAACAAGTTAACGGAACGTTTTATTGTGAAACGGCGCGAAAGGAAATAGAGGGAGGAAGCCTTGGGGAGGTCGCTGAAGAAGGGTCCCTTCGTGGACGACCACTTGATGAAGAAGATCGAACTGCTCAACCGGCGGTTCGAAAAGAAAGTGGTGAAAACCTGGTCGCGACGTTCCACCATTGTTCCCGAGATGGTGGGACATACGATTGCCGTTCACAACGGCAAGAAGTTTATACCCGTATATATCACGGAGAACATGGTTGGCCATAAGTTAGGCGAGTTCTCACCGACGCGCACCTTCAAGGGCCACAGTATGAAGGTGGCGACGGAAAAGGCCGCTGTAGCAGCTCCACCCCCAGTGGGAGGCGCAAGGCCGCCGGCGACCCCGCCGGCAGGAGCCGCCAGCCAACAGTGAGGTTTGAACCCGGAGCCTGGACCAAACTATGGAAGCACGAGCCACACAAAAATATATCCGAGTTTCACCGCAAAAGGCGCGCTTGGTGGTGGATCTGATTCGCGGCAAGAATGTTGGTGATGCGCTGAGTACCCTGACCTACACCAAGAAGCGAGTGACGCAGGCCGTGGAGAAGGTTTTGCGTTCGGCCATCGCCAATGCGGAGGACAAAGGTGAGCACGTGGACGTGGATCAGTTGGTGGTGTCGCAGGCCTACGTCAATGAGGGACCACGTTCCAAGCGAACTCGCCCCGCGCCCATGGGCCGTGCGTACCGCTACCAGCGGCGGACAAGCCATGTCACCGTGGTAGTGGAGGCGCCAGAAGAATAGGGAATAGGGAACCGGAAATGGGGAGTTGCGAGTTGGCAAGAGGGAGTTGGGAACAGGGAATAGGGAGCTGGACACAGAGAAGGTCACCACTCCGCATTCCTGTTCCCTAGTTGAAGGAGGAATTGGATGGGCCAGAAAGTACACCCTTATGGCTTCCGCCTGGGTTACAACAAGACCTGGAAGTCGCGCTGGTTCGCGAAGAAGGATTACGCCGATTTTCTTCACGAGGACTTGAAGCTCAAGAAGCGTCTCAAGGACCAACTCCAGGCCGCGGGTGTTGCCTCCATCGAAGTCGAGCGTCCGGGCAACAAGTTAAAGATTACGATCCACACGGCTCGGCCGGGGATCATCATCGGGCGCAAAGGGGCGGAGATCGATCGTCTTCGACTGGAGATCCAGAAGCGCACGGGACGCGAGGTTCTGCCCATCAACATCCAGGAGGTTCACCGGCCGGAGCTAAACGCCCAGTTGGTGGCGGAAGCAATTTGCCTACAGCTTGAAAAGCGCGTGGCATTTCGGCGGGCCATGAGAAAAGCGGTCGATTCCGCGTTGCGCTTCGGCTGCAAGGGAATCAAGATTCGCTGCGGGGGGCGGTTGAACGGAGCGGAGATTGCCCGTTCGGAATGGTACCTCCAGGGACGCTTGCCGTTACACACCCTGCGCGCGGACATTGATTATGGACTCGCCGAAGCGATGACCACCTATGGCGTGATTGGTGTGAAGTGCTGGATTTATAACGGGGAGATACTGGAACAGAAACGGCGGCCGGAAAAGGCAGCGGAGCCTGTGCCCACGGAGGCGCCGGCAGTTTCCTAAGCCCAGGCGTGGGAGTCGAGGAGTCGAAAAGTCAAAAAGTCGAAGAGTCGAAAAGTTGAAACTCGACTTCTGAACTCTTTAACTCTTCAACTCTTCAACTTGTCGGATTCCAGGAGTGATTCGGTTCTATGTTAATGCCGAGCAAGGTGAAATACCGGAAGCAGCAACGAGGGCGTACGTGCGGTAAGGCGTGGCGGGGATCTGACCTGTCGTTCGGGGACTACGGGTTGAAAGTACTCGAACCGGGGTGGATTACGGACCGTCAGATCGAAGCCAGTCGCGTGGCCATCATGCGCTTTATCAAGAGAGGTGGAAAGCTCTGGATTCGCATTTTCCCGGACAAGCCGGTGACCAAGAAGCCGGCGGAAACTCGCATGGGGAAGGGTAAGGGCGCTCCTGAGTTTTGGGTTGCGGTGGTGAAGCCCGGACGTATCCTGTTTGAGATGGAAGGTGTCACGGAAGAGGAAGCTCGTGAGGCGCTTCGTCTGGCCGGCCATAAGCTGGCTTTGGCCACGCAATTTGTTTCCCGTAAAGCCGCGGCATAGCGGCCTGAAGAAGGGACGTCATGAAGTTGGAAAAGGACAAGAAGTGGAAGTGGCCGGCTGAGAAGATGCGCGAATGGACGGACGACGAACTCTCGGCGCGGGAACACGAGTTTACCGGCCAAGTGGGCCGCTTGAGGTTTCGAATGGCCAGTGGGCAGACGGAGAGCTTGGAGACCCTCCGCGAGCTGCGGAAAGGGATCGCCAAGGTGAAGACGATTCTGCGCGAGCGCCAACTGAAAGCTGGAGGAGCCGAATCGGCCTGAAGTGGTTGTAACCCGGCCTGGTTGAGAATAAGGAATTATGCAGAAAAAGCGACAGGAAAAAGTCGGAATTGTGACTAGTAACAAAATGCAGAAAACCGTGGTGGTCACAGTAGAGCGACAGATCATCCATCCGTTTTACAAACGCGTGGTTCGGCACTCCAAGAGGTTCCTTGCCCACGACGAAAAGAACGAGTGCCGGCCCGGTGACACGGTACGAATCCAGGAGACGCGGCCATGCAGCCGGAGAAAGCGCTGGCGGGTGGTGGAAATCGTCAACAAGGCCGTTGAAGTGGCTCCTCTGCCGGAGGGGATAGCATGATCGGGATGAGGACGATTCTTCATGTGGCGGACAACTCCGGAGCCCGAAGGCTGTCCTGCATTCTCCCGGTGGGTGGAGACGTGGGTTTGCAGGCGGGCCTTGGTGATGTAGTCACGGCTTCCGTCAAGGAAGCGGCGCCCGATAGCGCCATCCCCAAGGGCAAGGTGGTTAAGTGTGTGATCGTCAGGATGCGCAAGGAGCAGAGGCGGCGCGATGGCAGCTACATTCGATTCGATGAAAATGCTGCCGTGCTCATCAATGAGGCCAACGAGCCGGTGGGCACACGCGTCTTCGGGCCGGTGGCAAGAGAACTCCGCGAGAAGAAGTTTTTGAAAATAGTTTCACTCGCCCCGGAGGTTTTGTAATGGGATTTGGGTTGGATATCAAGAAGAACGACGAGGTGAAGGTGATTGCCGGCCGGGATAAGGGCAAGGTGGGCCGGGTTCTGGAAGTCGAGCCCCGCCAGCGGCGCCTCTACGTCGAGCATGTTAACATGATCAAGCGCCACACGCGCCCCAATCCGGCCAAGCAAATCCGTGGCGGGGTTTTGGAAAAGGAAGGACCGATCCACGTTTCCAATGTGGCATTGGTGTGCAGCGAGTGCGGACCCACCCGCATCCAGCACCGGGAGATGGCCGGCCGCAAGAAAGTACGCATTTGCGCGAAGTGCGAGAAATCCTTGGATAAGTAAAGGCTGGGAGGATGTGAAGGGAACATGGCGCCGCGTCTGAAAGAGAAATATAAGGAAGAAGTCGTGCCGGCTTTGGTGAAGGAGTTCAAGTACCCTAACAGCATGGCGGTGCCGCGTCTCAGGAAGATCGTGTTGAACATGGGATTGGGTGAAGCCATCCAGAACGCCAAGCTGCTGGACGCGGGCACACAGGAGTTAGGCCAGATTGCCGGGCAAAAGCCGGTCATCACGCGCGCACGGAAATCGATAGCGAATTTCAAACTGCGCAAGAATATGCCGATTGGGGCGGTGGTGACTCTGCGGGGCGACCGGATGTATGAGTTCTTCGACCGCCTCACCAGCGTTGCGCTGCCACGCGTGCGCGATTTCAGAGGGCTTTCGACGCGCGCCTTCGACGGTCGCGGGAATTATACTTTGGGCCTTCGCGACCAGTTGGTTTTCCCCGAGATTGACTACGCGAAAGTAGAAAAGGTAAAGGGATTGAACATTTGTATCGTTACCGACGCTCGGTCTGACGCAGAAGCCCTGGCACTGCTCCGGCACTTGGGGATGCCTTTCCGGTCGGAGGCACAGCGCCGGCAGGCCGCCGCGCCACAAACCGAAAAGGCAGGGGGGTAATCCGTGGCTCGTTCCTCAATGATGGCCAAATTGCGCAAGAAGCCGAAGTTCAAGATCCGGCATCGAAATCGCTGCCTGATTTGTGGCCGGCCTCGCGGTTACCTGGGCAAATTCAAGATGTGCCGTTTGTGTTTCCGGCAACTGGCGCTCAAGGGCGACATCCCCGGGGTTGTCAAGTCAAGCTGGTAGCCTGGAAGGATTAGAGAAGTAATCCAGATTCTGGGAGTTTTATGGCAGCCGTGACAGATTCCATTGCGGACATGTTTACGCGAATTCGAAACGGGATTCAAGCCCGGCACCAGCGAGTTGACATGCCCTCCTCGAAATTGAAAGTCGAAGTTGCGCGCATCTTGAAAGACGAGGGTTATATCAGCAACTTCAAAGTGAATGAGGAGGGCAAGAAGAAAGTCTTGAGAATTGTTCTCCGCTATGGGGCCGACGGCGAGAACGTCATCAGCACGCTGGATCGTGTCTCGAGGCCGGGACGGAGGGTCTATGCCGGGGCGCGGGAAATCCCCAGGGTGCAAGGGGGACTGGGAGTAAACATCCTCACGACCCCACGTGGAGTGATGACGGGAAAACAAGCTCGCCGAGCCGGCGTGGGCGGCGAGATTCTGGGCAGCGTATCTTAGTGTGGCTTTGCTTCTTCTGCCCAGTCGTAGGATGAGGTGGCAGGAACCTGAGCAAAGAAGCGAGGCTGCGGTTTTGGAATAAAGATTATGTCAAGAATTGGAACCAAGCCTGTTCAAGTACCGTCCGCTGTAACGGTGCAGGCGGATGGGGAAGCTATGGTGGTCAAGGGCCCGAAAGGAACCCTCAGGGTGCCCGTACCGCCGGGCGTCCACTTTGAGAAGCAGGACGGCCAATACGTGGTTACACGGGAGCGCAACGAGCAGGTGGCATTGCACGGCTTGGCCCGCAGCCTCTTCGCCAACGCGGTGCGGGGGGTTGCCCAAGGCTTCGAAAAGCAGTTGGACATTGTGGGGATCGGATACCGGGCGGAGGTCAAAGGCAAATCCGTGGTGTTTACGCTCGGCTATTCGCATCCTATCGAGATGCCAATTCCGGAGGGACTGTCCATCACCGTTGAGAAGCAGACCCATGTGGTGGTCAGCGGAGCAGACAAACAGCGAGTGGGACAAATCGCGGCAGAGATTCGTGGCTTGCGGCCTCCCGATCCGTACAAGAACAAGGGTGTCCGTTACACAGGCGAGCGGCTGAAGAAGAAGGTAGGCAAGGCAGCAGCGGCGGCGGGGGGAGCTGCGAAGACCGGCTAATTAGCAAGACTCTGGCGGAGAGCGCAATATGTTGCAAATGGTTTCCAAGGACACGGCGCGCCGGCGGGTTCATGCCCGAATCCGAACACGAATGTTTGGGCGGGCGCAAGTGCCACGGCTTAGTGTATTCCGGTCCATCAATCATATCTACGTGCAGATTGTTGATGACACCCGGGGGCAGACGCTGGTGTCCGCTTCCACTCGGGACAAGGAAGTTCGGATGACGCTGAAGACGGGCGGAAATATCGCCGCGGCAAAAGTAGTGGGACAGACGCTGGCCAAGCGCGCCAGTGCAGCCGGAATCTCGCACGTGGTTTTCGACCGTGGTGGGTACGCCTACCACGGGCGGGTAAAGGCCCTGGCGGATGCGGCGCGCGAAGCGGGACTCAAATTTTAGGGGTGATGGCGGGGAGGGAAGCGTTGGCAAATCGGATTGATCCGAACGCGCTGCAACTCAAGGACCAGGTGGTTTCTATCAATCGTGTCACCAAGGTGGTTAAGGGTGGCAAGAACCTGAGCTTTTCAGCGCTGGTGGTGGTTGGCGATGGAGCGGGAACAGTGGGTTATGGCTCGGGCAAGGCTCGCGAGGTCCCGATGGCCATCCGCAAGGGCATCGAATCCGCCAAGAAGGCGCTGGTCAAGGTTCATGTCACAGCGACGTCGATTCCGCATATGGTCATTGGGCATTACGGCGCCGGCAAAGTGCTGCTGAAGCCGGCCCCGGCTGGAACCGGCGTGATCGCCGGTGGGGCGGTGCGCGCTGTGGTTGAGGCAGCAGGAATTCAGAACGTATTGACGAAGTCGCTTGGGACCACCAATCCTTACAACGTCGTGAAGGCAACCATGGATGGCCTTCTCCAGCTTCGCGGGGCGGAGGAAGTGGCGGCCATGCGGGGCAAGACCGCGCAAGAACTCTAGGTTTTGTAGGGGGACGGCTTGCCGTCCCCTGGCGATTAGACGTTCAACGACGGGGTAGGGCAAGCCCTACCCCTACAGAGGTCAAGCAACTGTGTCCGATAAGGCTCAAAGAACCATCCGTATCAAATGGGTTCGCAGCGGGATAGGCTTTAGCTATCACCAAAAGCGTATCGTTCGAAGTCTGGGACTAAAGAAGTTGAATCAGGAGGTTGAAAGGCCGGACACACCTCAGATTCGCGGTTTGGTGGCGAAGGTTCCCCATCTGGTCAAGATCGTGGAAGCAGCTTCGAAAGCGGCGTGGACGTTGGTGCCGGAGTACACCATTTACCCACCGGAAGCTGTGCCGTCGAAGCCGGCCGGAACTGTCCTCAAGGCTCCCGCGGACGAAACTGGGAAGAGCGAGGCTCCCGCGACGGGGGATGTGATGGCCGCTCGAGGGGCATCCGCTGATGAGGAGCAACCCGTGGGCGCTCAGGCGGCTCCTGAAGCTGTGACAGAAACACCTGGGGATCTGGCTGCAACAAAGGTAAGTGAGTCAACAGACCCCAGTGGAGAGGAAAGCGCTGGAGCAGGTGAAGAGGCTTCCCCGGAGGAAGGTCAGCCTAAAGATTGAACGAAGCAGGCAACAACCATATGGCAACGCACATCGGAACACTTCGCCCACCTCGCGGCGCAAAGAAGCGGCGCAAACGGATCGGCCAGGGGATAGGCTCAGGCCACGGCAAGACCGCTACCCGCGGCTCAAAAGGGCAGCGGTCAAGAGCCGGGGCGAGGATGCGGCCTGGCTTTGAAGGCGGGCAGATGCCCCTGCACCGACGGCTTCCCAAGCGCGGGTTTACGAACATATTCAAAAAGCATTATACGCTAGTGAATTTGAGGGATCTTCAGGACTTTACCCCGGAGGAGACGATCACTCCCGAACTGCTCATTCAACGCGGCTACATCAAGGGGCTCAGAGATGGCTTGAAGGTCCTGGGTGACGGAGAGTTGAAAGTTGCACTTAAGATTGCGGCCCACCACTTTTCCAAGTCCGCACTGGAAAAGATCCAAAAGGCGGGGGGAACGGCTGAGGTTATTTCCGCATGATCGAGTCCCTTAAGAGCATCACTGAGATTCCGGATCTCCGCAGGCGTATCCTTTTTACTCTCGCCATGCTGGCGGTGTACCGTCTGGGCGCCTTCATACCGACGCCAGGCATCAATGCCGAGGCCTTTGAGCAACTGTTTAATCAGTCGTTGGGAGGCGGCGTTCTCGGGTTGCTGGCCATGTTTTCCGGCGGCAGCCTGCGCCGCCTGACCGTTTTTGCGCTGGGAATCATGCCGTATATCACGGCGTCGATTATTCTCCAGTTGTTGGGTGTGGTTTCGCCTACGCTGGAAAAGCTGAAGAAGGAAGGGGAACTGGGCCGGCGAAAGATTACGGAGTATACGCGCTGGCTCACCGTGTTCCTGAGCGCGTTCCAGGCATTCGGCATCGCGGCCGCTCTTCAAAGGCAGGGCACGCAGTTGGTGATGCACCCCGGACCGGGATTTGTTTTGGCGACGGTCCTGACCCTCACCACGGGTTCAGTCTTTATCATGTGGTTGGGCGAGCAGATCACCTCGCGCGGAATCGGTAACGGCATGTCGCTGCTCATTTTCGCCGGAATCGTGGTGGGTCTGCCGCGCGGCATAGCTGACCTTTATGAAAAGGTCTTCGTCACGCGCGTCTGGAGTTTTCCGGTCCTTCTGCTGTTGCTGGTATTCATGGTGACGATTGTCGCTTTTATCGTTCTGGTGGAACGTGGAGAACGGCGCATTCCGATCCAGTACGCGAAGCGGATCGTGGGCCGAAAGGTGATGGGTGGTGTCTCGACCCACCTTCCGCTGAAAGTGAACAGTGGTGGCGTGATGCCCATCATCTTTGCAGTCTCGATTCTGACCTTCCCGCAAACGGTGGGGTTATTCCTGTCGAAGACCAGTATTCCGGGGAGGTTAATTGCTAAGTTTGTCAGCCTCTTTGCCTGGGGTGAGCCTCTCTACACGCTCAGCTACGTCCTGTTGATAATGTTTTTTGCTCACTTTTACCTCTCGATTGTTTATAACCCTGATGAAGTGGCCGATAACGTCCGTAAGCAAGGCGGTTTCATTCCTGGCATTCGGCCGGGCAAGCGCACGGCCGATCATTTGGACGATGTTCTCACGAAGATCACATGGGTTGGCGGGTTGTATTTAGCTCTGGTCGCATTAATCCCGGAAATTATGCTTGCAGGTCTGCGCGTCAACCACTTGCCCGCCTGGCTGGGGGGAGCGTGGTTTGACGCCAACTTTCCCGCCTGGCTGCTGCACGGGCTGAACGTGAATTTCTATTTCGGCGGAACTTCCTTATTGATCGTCGTGGGCGTGGCCATGGATACTGTTCAGCAGGTCGAAGCGCAGTTGATTATGCGCCACTACGAAGGCTTCCTGAAGAAGGGACGCGTGCGAGGACGGAGGGCTTACTGAGGCAGGAAAGAGGACGCGGATGAGATCGCAGGCCCTGATATTTCTGGGTGCTCCCGGGGCAGGAAAGGGCACTCAGGCGCGCGAAGTCTCCAAACACTTTTCCATTCCGCAGATTTCCACGGGCGACATGCTGCGGGAAGCAGTGCGAAATGGGACCCCCTTGGGACTCGCCGCCAAGGCCAAAATGGAAGCGGGGGAGCTGGTTCCTGACGAGACTGTCTGTGGTATTGTGGAGCAGAGGATCGGCCGGCCCGACTGCCAGAGAGGGTTTATCCTGGACGGTTTTCCTCGCACCCTCGCCCAGGCGGAGTTCGTGGATAGGATGTTGCAGGCGAGAGGGAAAGGGAATCCCCTGGTCCTTGACATCAATGTTGATCGAGACTTGCTTCTGAAGCGGCTGACCGGACGCCGCACTTGCTCGGTGTGCGGCGAAATCTACAACGTTTACGTCAGCCCGCCTAAGGTCGAGGGCGTATGTGACAAGGAGGGCGGGAAACTCTTGCAGCGGGTGGATGACAGGGAGGAGAGTATTCGCCAACGGCTGGTTGCCTACGAGAAGCAGACAAGCCCGCTCATCGAATATTACCGGAGGAAAGGCGTTCTTCAAGAGGTTGATGGCAACCGGGGGCCGGAGCCCATTGCAAAGGAGCTGATCGATTTTTTGGGGAAGGCATGATTATTTGCAGGTCACCGGCTGAAATCGAGAAGCTTAGGCGCAGTGGCAGGTTGGTCAGAGGACTGCTTGAAGAACTTCGGGAACGGGTGCAGCCGGGAGTCAGCACGTTAGAATTGGAGAAGTATATCGAGAGGCGCATAGCCCAATGCGGCGCACGGTCGGCCTTCAAAGGCTACAGGGGTTATCCGTGCTGCTTATGCGCTTCCGCGAATAGCGAGGTCATACACGGGATTCCATCAGAGCGCCGCCTCGAGGGAGGCGATATACTTAGTTTGGATATGGGCGTGGTTGTCGATGGATACTATGGGGACTCAGCGATGACCGTGCCGGTGGGCGAAATTTCGGAGTCAACGCAAAGGCTGCTGCGAGTTACCCAGGAAGCGTTGCAGCTTGCCATTGACCAGGCACGGCTGGGAAATCGGTTGGGGGATATATCGGCCACCGTGCAGCGACACGTGGAAGAAAACGGGTATTCTGTGGTTCGAGAGTTTGTGGGTCACGGCATTGGGCGCCAGCTCCACGAAGAGCCGCAAATCCCCAACTTCGGGCAACCCGGACACGGACCGGTGCTCAAGCAAGGGATGGTTCTGGCGATCGAGCCCATGGTAAATGCCGGTGGGGCGGCGGTTCGAGTCCTTGCCGACAACTGGACCGCAGTGACTGCGGACGGTGCATTGTCTGCCCACTTCGAGCACATGGTGGCGGTCAGCCGCAATGGTCCGGATATTTTGACGCTGCATTAGTCGGGTTCTCGGCCAGGCTCCGGAAGCGGAGTCGGCCTGAATGAGGTCCTTTTCGCAGGTATGGCTAAGGAAGACGCAATCGAAGTGGTGGCGACGGTGCTGGAGGCTTTGCCGAACGCGATGTTCCGCGTGGAGCTGGATAATAAGCACCAGGTCTTGGCGCACATCTCGGGTAAGATGAGGAAGAACTTCATCCGCATTCTTCCCGGGGACAAAGTCGCTGTGGAGCTTTCTCCGTACGACCTGACGCGCGGGCGGATCGTCTTCCGGTACAAGTGAATCTGCTGCCGTGCCCGACCGCCATTGTGACGTGTGCAGAGCGCGCCGTGATTTGTCGGAGCGGCCCGGGCAGGGGGGCCAAGAGCTTGATTGCGAGGTAACTCATGAAGGTTCGTTCCTCAGTCAAGAAGATCTGTTCGAAATGCAAGATTGTGCGCCGTGCTGGCGTGGTGAGGGTGATCTGCGAAAACCCGAAGCACAAGCAGCGGCAAGGATGAGTTGGAATTTCGACTTTTGAGGTGAAACATGGCACGCATTGCAGGTATCGACTTGCCCCCCAAGAAGAGGGCGGAAATTGGTCTAACGTACATCTACGGCATCGGCCGAGCGCGCTCGATGTCCATTCTGATGCGTGCCGGAGTGAACCCCGATAAGAAGGTCAAGGACTTGAGCGAAGATGAGGTTACGCGGATCCGCCAAGTCATTGAAGAAGAGGGTGGAGTGGAAGGTGACCTGCGGAAAGAGCTGGCGATGAACGTCCGAAGATTGATCGAAATCGGCTCCTACCGCGGCATGCGCCATCGGCGCAGCCTGCCGGTGCGCGGACAGCGCACGCATACTAACGCGCGAACCCGCAAGGGACCGCGAAAAGGCACTATTGCGAATAAGAAGCGTTCCATGGCCAAGACCTAGTTGGCGTGGCAGGGCTCAAGGTTACCTGGTGAGGAGACATGGCGAAAGCGGCAGCAAAACCAAGTAAGAAAAAGGTCTTCAAGAAGAAGGAAAAGAGGATCGTCCCGGCGGGCGTTGTTCATATTCAGGCGTCGTTCAACAATACTCTTGTGAGCATTACCGACGCTGACGGGAAGCTGATCTGCTGGTCCAGCGCGGGTTCGTTGGGCTTCAAGGGTTCGCGCAAAGGGACACCCTTCGCTGCCCAGCAAGCTGCGCTGCGGGTGGCCAACGCGGCGCGTGATCACGGGATGCGAAGCGTGGAAGTCCGAGTAAAGGGGCCTGGCGCGGGCCGGGAATCAGCCATTCGCGCCCTGGCGACCGCGGGGTTGGAGGTTCGCAACATCAAGGACGTAACACCCATACCCCATAACGGGTGCAGGCCGCCTAAGCGCAGGAGGGTGTAAGGCACTGACGAGTGACCAGTAACAAACCAGCAGTAAATCGCGATGGCAGGTTTGCTCGTCACTTGTCACTCGTCACTGCTTTTGAAGGAGGTAGGATTGGCAAGATATCGGGAAGCAGTTTGTCGGCTCTGTCGGCGTGAGGGGACAAAGCTCTTTCTGAAAGGTCGCCGGTGCCTCACAGACAAGTGCGCCATTGAGAAGCGTAACTTTGCGCCGGGCCAGCATGGTAAGTCGCGCCGCCCCAAATTGGTCGGCTATGGACTCCAGCTTCGCGAGAAGCAGAAGGTTCGTCGGCTTTATGGCATTCTGGAAGATCAATTCCGGGCCTATTTTGAAAAGGCGGCGCGCATGCGGGGCGTCACGGGTGAGAACTTGTTGCTCATGCTCGAGCGGCGTTTAGACAACGTCACCTACCGTCTGGGCCTTGCCACCTCACGCGCCCAAGCCCGGCAACTAGTTCGGCATGGTCACATTGAAGTTGCGGGACGCAAAGTGAACATTCCGATGTTTCCGGTTTCGCCCGGGCAGGAAATCGCCGTCCGTGAAAAGAGCCGGCAACTGCCTGCCCTCCAACAAGCCCTCGACTTGACGGGGAACAAGGCAGTTCCGCCCTGGTTGGAGTTCAACAGGGAAACGCTGAAGGCGAGGGTCATCTCTCTGCCCAAGCGCGAGGATGTGAACTTCCCCATTCAGGAACAGATGATTGTGGAACTCTACTCGAAGTGAGTTGGGCAGTCAGGAACAGGAGAGCCCGGTGGAGTCGGGCCTCAGGGAGGTGCGAACGCAATGCTTTGGAAAGGCTTTCAGAAACCCAAGCGCCTGGTTTGTAACACGGACACGCTGACCGACAAGTATGGTCAGTTCTCGGCCCAACCCTTTGAACGTGGGTTTGGGACCACCATCGGAAACGCTCTGCGCCGTGTGTTGCTTTCTTCGATCGAGGGAGCTGCCATCACGGCCGTGAAGATCGAGGGGGTCATGCACGAGTTCTCTTCCATCCCGGGAGTGGTGGAAGACGCAACTGACATCATCCTGAATCTCAAGCAGATTCCTTTGAAGATGCACACGGAGGGTCCCAAGACCTTGCATCTGATTGTGGACACGCAAGGTCAAGTAACCTCCCGGATGATCCAGGAAGATGCGGATGTAGACATTCTCGATAAGGACGCTTATATCGCCACCGTCAGTGAAGGTGGAAGCCTGCACATCGAGATGCGTGTCAAGATCGGCCGGGGTTATGTCTCGGCCGAGAAGAATTTTGACGAAGACCTCCCCATCGGGTACATCCCTGTGGACTCCGTACACTCGCCTATCCGCAAGGTGAACTACACCGTGGAGGCCGCCCGCCTGGGGCAGATGACCGACTACGATAAGCTGACTCTGGACGTCTGGAGCAACGGCGCGGTCACGCCGCAGGATGCAATTGGATTGGCGGCCAAGCTTCTTAAGGACCACACCATCATTTTCATTAACATTGAGGAAGAGCCCGAGCTGGAACAGGCTCCCCAGGAGAAGCCAGCCGCGGTTTACAACGAGAACCTGGATCGCTCGGTCGAGGAGTTGGAGCTTTCGGTCCGGTCTTACAACTGCCTCAAGAACGCGAACATTACTACCATCCGGGAATTGGTTCAGAAAAGCGAGCAGGAGATGCTGAAGACCAAGAACTTCGGGCGAAAATCCTTGAATGAGATCAAGGAAATCCTCAACGCGATGGGCCTGAGCCTTGGCATGAAGACTGACGAGAGGGGTAATCCCCTTGCAGCGCCTGCTCAGGAGCCCCCACAACCACAAATCAAGGGCCAGGATTTGGAAGATGCGACATCGTAATTACGGGAAAAAACTGAGTCGGAACACCTCGCACCGTCGTGCGTTGCTGCGCAGCTTGGTCACCTCGTTGATTCTCAGAGAGCGGATTGAGACCACGGTGGCAAAGGCCAAGGCGGCCCGTCCCGTTGTCGAGCGAATGATCACCTTGGGAAAACGGGGTGACCTGCACGCCCGCCGGCTGGCAGCCAGCTACCTGCTGGACCCTGCCGCGCTCAAGTTGCTCTTCGGCGATTTTGCTCAGCGTTACGCGGAGCGCAAGGGCGGCTATACGCGAATTGTACGCACCGGTTGGCGAAAGGGCGACGGGGCTGACTTGGCCGTTCTGGAATTGGTTGGTTCCGAGGTCCTCCGGAAATTGGCAGAAAAGCGGGCCAAGAGGGCTGAAGCCAAGCAGAAGGCGGCGGAGAAGGCCAAGACCGAGCAGCCGGCGCCACCGCCGGAAGAGGAAGAAAAGAAGTAGCGCGGACCCCGCGGGAAATTTCGCTGTCGAGGCAAAACAGAAATGGCCTAATTTCGCTTGACAGGTCAGCTACTCATCAGGTAAAACCCCAACGTACATTGGAACTCTAGTTCATAGAGTGAGCCCATGCGGCGTCGCGACGAGCACGTCGGCGTAATTCCCCTTTTGGCGCAACCAAGGGTTGGGACGCGTCCTCAGTCCCGCCCGCTCTTCTTTCCGGACCAGCGAACAGACTACCGGATTCGGTGCGCTCTTGAGATCATGGAGCAAGGCTACTGCATGCCTTTAAGCGCAAGCCGTATGGCTGCGCTGGTGCACTTGAGTCGGTCCAGGTTCGAGCATTTGTTCATAGCCGAGACTGGGAACACGTTCATACCGAGCCTTCGTGAGATTCGTCTAAGACGGGCCACGGCATTCCTTGCTGACCCGAGCCTCACCATCAAAGAGATCGCGTGCAAAGTCGGGTTCGCGAGCGCGTCGGGGTTTTCTCACGCCTTCGGAAAGCGCTTCGGTCAGCCGCCCTGCGTATGGCGGGCAGCACACTTGGGCAACACGCAGCACGTTCGGACAATCAATAGCACAATTGGACGATGAATCGATGTTGACAGCTTACAAGGTCAGGGTAAGCTGAACATCTAGTCTGACGTGGGACCCAACCGTGGACGCGCCCAGTGACCGACGCCACCGCTGGGACCGCGCGGCATGAAAGCAGGCCCGAAGGTTATGCCGGTCGATGCTGGAACTGAGGGAGACGGTTATGCGCCCAACCAAGCTCGAAATGCTTGCGAACCTTATGACGATCGTCGTATCCCTTTTGCTCTCGGTTGTTTTGGTCAAGGTGTTCCTGCTCCCCCAGCCCCCGGCGTCGCGGGCCTCGGCTGCGCGTCCTCAAGCGGGCAGGGGGACGAGCCTGAAGGGGTCGCTTCCGGGCATTGATTGGGCCAAGAACAAGCGAACTTTAGTTCTCGCGCTCTCGACTCAGTGCCACTTCTGCACGGATAGCGCCCCCTTCTTCCAGAGAATCCAGAAGGAGACGGCTAAAAACGTGAAAATGCTCGCTGTCCTGCCGCAGGCCGTCGGCGACGCTCGGAAGTATCTGGAGCAAGAGGGGGTGCATGTTGATGACGTAAAGCAGGCTCAGCTCAGCACCATTGGGGTCACCGGAACCCCGACGCTGTTGCTGGTCGATGGCACCGGAAAAGTCGCCGACGTTTGGCCGGGAAAACTCCAGCCGGAGCAAGAGGCAGGAGTTTTGGCAGTTTTGAAAAAGGGCGTTCTGGAATAATGACGGATGGTCCGTGAGCTCTCGTCCGTGCGCGGTGGCCGGTGCCCCAGGAACTCTGAGGCGCGAGAGGTGAGGAGGGGGGAAGCATGTCAAGGGTACTCCAACGATTGAACGTGTTCGCTATCTGCCTTCTGGGCGGCGTACTGGGCGCCGTTCTGGTAGTTCAAATCTGGCCCCGTGGCCGTGCGCTTGCCCAGGCTGGTATGACGCAACAAGCTGCCAAAGACGAAGCTGAACGGACGTGGCCGAAAACGCTGCAACTCTGCCCTGCGCACGCCGGCGACCCCGTCAAGCTAATGAAGATTACCAAAGGAGGAGTAGCCCTCCAGCCTGGGAAATACGAATTGCCGAAGATAGTAGGAACTGATTTCGAAAATCCGCACGCTTTTCTCCGTTGGCTTGGAGACGTGGCGTTTACCTTGAGGAGCGAGGCCCCGAAGAACATCGTATCCGTGGGGATGGCTGTCATGTTACCTGTACGGAACACTGATGTCGACTGTATTACCCGCATTCGCGACTACGGTGATACATTGTGCCGCATCGACCCGCACTGGTGTGACGGTGGGTGTCCCGTCATTAGATGGTGCACCCTGCACTGGGGCCTGGTTCCTGAAACTGCGGCGTCAGCGCTTCGGTCCAGGTATGCCTCCTGGGCGAAGGGGGATTATGGGGATGGGTCCAGGAAACTCCTTCAGGGGAGGAACGCGCTTCTCCTGGCCCCCGGAGAAGAGGTCACGCTTTCGGCGGAGCTTCCCGCCATCTGGATGGTGGGGGGAATAGCCGCCGAAGGCAGCCACTTCCCCAGCCCCATGAACGGAATCCTTTTCGAGGAGGGGATCGAGGACGCGAAGGACGCGAGACCCTGTGCCGAGCGCGCGAATTCAAGGACAGGGTGCGCCTTTGCCGAGGTCCCGAAGTTCAATTTCGGTGTCGACGTCGTCTACTTCGAGGACGGAACGATCTGGGGGAATTACGGCTACGGCTATGCCACGCCTAACCCGGACGGAATCTTCACCCGAGTGAACACGCACGACACCCCGGACAACGGCAGCCCACCTTCTGGGCCGAACTGAGCCAAGCCCTCGCTGAGTGGTGTCCGCCTAATCGGACGTCTGAAGCCGTCGAATGACACATTGCGCTCGAGGAGGGGCCAGGGTCATGAGGACACACTGCGCGATTGTGAGAGTCCTTGTGCTTGTTGGATGTTTACCCCTCGTGGTGAGGGAGACAGGCATATCTACCGTGTGGGGCAATTACAGCCCCGTGAATTGCGCCCCGACTGCATCCGCCACTCAGGGAAACTGCCCCTCCGGCTGCACACCAGGGCAGTATACCACCTATCAGCCCCCAACCGGCTCCGGCTTTTACAACTACACCGTGAACGACAATCCGTGCAGCCCCTCAACGTGTGCCCAGCCCCTTGCCTATAACGCACCAACGCTGGCCGAGTGCAAGGACCCTCCCTGCTGTCTAGTCACTGGCACATTGTGTACTACTGGCGAGTGCGGCGGGAACGACCCGTGTTGCGGCGTCGCTAACTGCAACCCCGACACGGGCAAATGTTGCATCGCCAATGGTGTGGCGTGCTCCTCCAGCCCCCAGTGCTGCTACACGAACTGCGTCGAGGATGTATGCCAGAACTGCGTGCCCCTTAACGGCGGTTGGTGTGAGCCCGGTGAGTGTTGCAGCGGCCTCGACTGCATTAGTAACGCCTGTTGCCTGATGAAAAGCCAGCCTTGTACCAGCCCCTCTGATTGCTGCAGCGGCAACTGTGATTCCACGGGGCATTGCGGGCTAGCTAGTTGTCCGATTATTATTGATGTGGACGGTTCCGGGTTTCACCTTACAGACTACGCAGGGGGCGTAAAGTTCGACTTCTTCAACACAGGGCACCCTATCCAGATTAGCTGGACTGCTCCGGGATCCACCAACGCGTTCCTTGCTTTAGACCGGAATGGCGACGGCAGAATCGACGATGGCGCTGAGCTGTTTGGGGACCTTACTCCGCAGCCCCCATCCTCGGACCCAAACGGATTTCTTGCGCTGGCGGTATTCGATAAGCCGGAAAATGGCGGGAACGGAGACGGCCTCATCGACAGTCGCGACGCGATCTACAGCAAGCTTCGTCTATGGATTGATGCCAACCACAATGGGATCTCCGAGCCAGGCGAGCTTCACACGCTTCCCGAACTCGGTGTTGATTGGATTTCGTTGGATTATAAGCTCTCGAGTCGGGTGGACCAGTACGGAAATCGCTTTCGCTATCGTGCAAGGATTGGCCTAGCCCAGAGTCCCCCAAATGCTCCCGACCGGTGGGCCTGGGACGTTTTCTTACTCACGTCCCCTGCGCCCCCTGGGTATGAGTCAACGTTCGCTGGCTTGCTGCAACGGCCTAATTGGTAAAACGCCTATAAAGAGGGATGACGCAGACTCCTGCTTTGGTGTGCCCGGGGCTCGGCTTGGCCACCCGGCAAGCGCCCAGCTAGTTAACGCTTCGGCTCCCGCTTCCCGACGTCGGCCGCCATTTCCCTCCGCGACCCATTAGCCGTGATTATGACGAACCTCTCCCCACAGAGCCTGCCACTGACCCCTTGACCGTTGGAATGGTCCACGCGCCAGACGTCATTCCCTCTGCGCTTGCTTGACTTCACCCCCTCCGTCCGGCCGAAGACACTAGTGATGACCAGAACTAATGACCGTGAAGGTCTGATTGAGCGCGCCGGCCGGTTGCCCCGGAACGTATGGGCGCTTTCCTGGGTGGCCCTTTTCAACGACACGGCCACGGAAATGACCTACTGGCTTCTGCCCCACTTCCTGGTCGGCGTCCTGGGTGCAGGCCCGATGGCTTTCGGCTTGATCGAAGGCGCGGCCGAGACGGTATCCAGTTTTGGCCGCCTTCTGTCGGGTTGGCTCTCAGACCGTATCCGCAGACAAAAGCCACTTGTGGCCGTTGGGTATACGGTGGCCAATATCGTCAAGCCGTGGCTGGCGGTGGCTACGTCCTGGGGTCAAGTATTTTGCATTCGCTTTGCCGACCGGGCGGCCAAAGGTTTTCGAGGGGCGCCTCGCGATGCCTTGCTTGCGGATGCGGTTTCCCAAGCACAGCGTGGTGCGGCATTTGGTTTACGCCAAACCATGGACACAGCAGGAGCAGTGCTGGGCCCGCTGGGCGCACTTGCTTTGTTGCCCTTGTTTTCCGGAAACGTGCGCATGATTTTTTGGCTGGCCACGATTCCGGGAGTGGTTTGCATCCTGCTGGTCTGGCTTGGGGTGTCGGAGGTTCGTCCGGGGGAACATGTAGGGGCGGTTCGCGAACCGCCCCTACATCGCGTCAACTGGGACAAGACTCTGGTCGTTATGCTGCTTGCCGTCGGCTTGTTCTCGCTTGGCAACTCCTCGGACTTGTTCCTGATACTGCGAGCGCAAAACGTCGGCGTCCGTGCCGGGCTGGCGCCCGGCTTGGGATTGCTTTTCAATCTGGTGTATACGGCCCTGAGTTGGCCGGCGGGAAAGCTCTCGGACCAAATCCCTCGGCGTACGGTCGTGGTCTTTGGCTATTTCGCCTACGCCGCTGTCTATTTGGGATTCTCACTTGTGCGGGGACCGCAGTGGGTGTGGTTCCTGTTTGCAGCATATGGAATGTACTACGCGATGACGGAAGGTGTCCTTCGCGCCTGGATTGCGGACCTTGTTCCCAGCTCATCTCGGGGATCTGTTTTCGGAACGTTCAACTGGCTGGTGGGCCTGGCGGCCCTTCCCGCGAGCCTGCTGGCGGGGTGGTTGTGGCGACACTATTCTCCCTCTGCCCCCTTCTTGATTTCTTCCTTGCTCTCATTCACTGCGGCTATATTGCTGTTACTGGCGTGAAGGTGCCTCCCCACATAAAGAAGGACTAACCCCAAGAGCGCTCCAGCCGTGTCAATGCCACAATCTACCAGGGAGGCGGTCCTGCCCGGAACGAAAATCTGGTGGTATTCATCCGTCAAGGAGAACAGGCCGGCGACAATTAAAGCGCCGAAGGCGCCGCGAGTGTCCCAGCGTTCAGGGTGACGGGGTTCGAAGGAGTGGTAGAGGAGCAGGCCGAAAATCGCGTATTCGCTGCAATGCGCGAGCTTCCGAATCAAAAAATGAATTGTCGCGAAGGTTTGGGGGGCGAGGTGAATGTGCAATGCGAAGAGAAGTTGCGTCAGGAGCAAGCCCGTAACGGAACTGCTGTAGGCCCCGGTGGAAAGCACCGAGATGGTGCCTGCCCAGGCGGCAGTGACAACCCAAATCAGAACCACGCGGGGCTGCAAATAGACGGGATGAATGTGTTGTTGAGTGTCAGTCAAGCCAGTAGTTGGGCGCTTCCTTGGTGATAATAACATCGTGAACGTGGCTCTCTCTCAAGCCGGCGGCGGTGATTCGTATGAAACGCCCCTTGCTCTGGAGCTCTTCAATGGTGGCGCACCCGCAGTAGCCCATGCCGGAGCGAAGCCCTCCCACAAGTTGACCCACCAGGTCCGCCAAGAGCCCTTTGTAAGGTACGCGTCCTTCGATACCTTCCGGCACCAGTTTGGTCACCTCCCCACGGGCTACGGTCACTTCTTGGGCGTAGCGGTCTCCGGAGCCTGCGGCCATGGCAGCGATGGAGCCCATCCCACGGTATGACTTGAAGCTGCGTCCCTGGTAGAGGATGGATTCTCCCGGGCTCTCCTCGGTTCCTGCGAAGAGGCTGCCGATCATGACGCAACTGGCCCCGGCGGCGATGGCCTTGGAAACGTCGCCGGAATACTTGATGCCGCCATCCGCAATGACGGGTATGCCGGCTTGGCGCGCGGCGCGCGCGCACTCCGCGATCGCCGTTATCTGGGGTACCCCTGCTCCTGTTACCACGCGCGTAGTGCAAATGGAACCAGGGCCGATGCCGACCTTCACTCCATCCACCCCCAACTGGATCAAATCGCCGGCCCCTTGGAAAGTTGCGACATTCCCGGCTACGAGGTCAACGTCAGGAAACTTCTGCTTGATTTGGCGCACCGCCTCCATCACCCGAGACGTGTGACCATGCGCGGTATCCACTACCAGAACGTCAACCTTGGCATTTACCAGTTCTGCCGCCCGCTCCAGGAAGTCCCCCGTGGCCCCCAACCCTGCGCCCACTCTGAGGCGACCCTGGGAATCCTTGCAGGCATCGGGGTATTTCAATCGCTTCTGGATGTCCTTTACGGTGATGAGACCCTTCAGGTTGAAATTCTCATCGACAACCGGTAGCTTTTCTACCCGATGCTTATGAAGGATCCTCTCCGCTTCATCCAGCGTGGTGCCCGCCGACACGGTGATCAGATTCTCTTTAGTCATCACCTGTTCGACGGGCAGGTCGAAGCGGGTTTCAAATCGCAGATCGCGGTTGGTGAGGATTCCCATCAGTTTGCCATGGCGCGTCACGGGCACACCGGAGATCTTGTACTTTTTCATAATCTCCTGAGCCTCGTAGATCTTGCTCTCCGGGCTCACGGTGACCGGATCAACAATCATGCCGCTTTCGGAGCGCTTGACCTTGTCAACTTCAGCCGCCTGGTAATCAATCGGCATGCTTCGGTGGACAATGCCCATGCCGCCCTGCTGAGCTAACGCAATGGCTAGACGAGATTCCGTTACCGTGTCCATGGCCGCGCTCACGATAGGCAGGTTCAAAGCAATGTGGCGTGTCAGCTTAGTTTGGGTATCGACTTCGGTGGGCAAGACTGATGATCTGGCGGGCAGGAGTAGAACATCGTCGAAAGTAAGCCCCTCCGGAATAGCTCCGTCAAGCATAGGCCCCTCTTCTCACTTCCTCACGGAAAGATTAGTTCATCCATTCTAACGGCCACGCACGGACATGGTCAAGCAAAGGTATGCCGGGGTAGTGGGTGAAAGCCGTGTTGCTAGCGACTTGCGATAAATTTCCAAAGGGTGGCGATCCAGCGCGGAATGTCGCGAAGGAAACTTCCCAATACACCCCCGAATATTCCCAGTAATGCAATCTTCCAACTGAGTTTCTCGCGCCTCCGTTGTTCTTGGAGTTCAAGGTGTTTTGTTGGATTGTGTCCAGGTTCATAGCGGAAGAATCCGCGACATTGTTCTCTAGGAAGGTTAATCTCTTCTAAGACTTGGCCTGTCCAGAGATGCTTGGCGCAATTAGTTGATCCAGGGTTTACTTGCAGTATGGATGTTATTAGCCCATTCTGGGGTATGCCCGGCGTCGAAAGTATAATACGGTCTGCCGGTGATACTTCGTTCCCGTCAATCGTAAGGAAGCCACAATCCAGACAGGTTCGCTTGCGGGGGCGGAACATAGATTTACCTTCTGGGAAACCACGCTTCTGCCTTTGGGTGCTTCTCTAGAAAGATATTGTACGCTTCGCAGAATAATTTCCGTGCGGACGTTTCTTCGTCTGCGCCTTCTTTTTCGTCCCAGGATTCATGCTTGCGGTACTCGTCCATTTTCATTTTGACCATTCGGTATTTAATCGCGGCAGACAGCAAGACGGCAAAATCTTCCTTAAGGGGATCCTGGAGTGGCCCCGAATAGTTCTCGATTTTCTGTGCCAATTTTGGCGCATGCTCGAAGCACTCTTCGTTTGTTGGCATCTGACTCCAATCTCATCCTTTAGGAGGATTAAGTTTACCCTTGATTTGTTTGCAAGAAAAGAGCAGGTAGCATAGAGTTTGTGCAGTTCAAACTCTGCGGCTCTTATTTTGAAGAACGTCCATTCGCCGGTTACATGTGGACTCGATGCTGTTGGGCGGACCTTGTTTTCGCTGAACGTCACGCGGGGTGGCGCATTGTCCTTCATGTATGCGCCCCACGAACACGCGCAACATCCCTGTCACCGCGTCCTATGCGTGGCCTATCCTGGCTTCTTAACGGTCCCGCAAGGCGGGACGTCGGCTATACCCGCGAGGGCAGTGACCGTGGCTTGCGTTGGAGAACCTTAGTGCTGGAACACATTTTCTCTGCTCCCATTCAGGACATAGTTGAGAAACAAGTGAAGGTGAAACCTTAGAACGTGCGATGGCGTGACGAGTATACGAAGATCGTTCTTGCGCCAGAAGTCCAGCTGCCGATGCCACTCCTCGGCATCCGCAATATATGTCATGTAGTTCTTTGCAGGCCGGTTCTGGAGATCGAACGCGCAGGGAGCATTCGCAGTTTGCCAACCCAGCTTCATCCAGTATTCCAAGCCACTCAAGTTCTCGTAAAGCCAATGAGAATGCGCGAAGCCATTACGCAGAGTTCTTAGAACATGCTTCAATTCAGTGTCTACAGCTTCATGGAGAGGGACCCGGCCCCTCGGGAAGTGCCAGAAGGAACCGTCTTGATCAGTGCTTGAAGCGCCCTCAATTATCCGATAAATATCAGATTTGAGATCGGCGTCACCCTTGACGATCGTAGCTAATTTGCCTGGTCCGCCTAGAATCTCATAGACGTCGCTGAACACAGACCACAGGAAAACGATATCCGTGATCATGGTCTGATTTGGATATATATAAAACCCTTGAGGATCCCAAACCGACCTTGGTAATGTCCCCGCCCCCGAAGTAATCGAGAAGTAGGCATCAAACCTCGGTTTAGCGACCGCTAGCAAAGTATTTTGCAAATCTGGTGGCAGCGTTGAGATAATCGGCGGTATAGGCATGCGAGAGAGTGTACCATGGCAGGAGGGCGATGCCTACGACGTTTAAATCGCGGACTACCACTAGGAGGCTAGGATGGCCAGGAAACTAAAGCCCGTGCATCCGGGCGAGATTCTGCGCAAGGAGTTCATGAAGCCGCTCGGCCTCAGCATGAACAAGCTGGCGTTGGACCTGCGCGTGCCGGTAACACGGATTGCTGAGATTGTCCACCAGCGCCGCGCCATTACGACGGATACTGCCCTGCGCCTCGGACGATATTTCAAAACCACGCCGGTCTTCTGGATGAACCTCCAGGTTCGCTACGACCCCGAAGTGGCGGAAGACGAGCAGGCGGAAAAGATTGCTCGGGACGTGCAGCCCTTGGAAGCTTCCGTCTAACTTGCCCCAGCGTTTGTGATCCTGTTCCTTTCTTCCGTCCGCCAACTTGGATTTTATTGTTGTGGGTGGCCCTGTGCCCTGTCCTGACTTTCGCTTAACGTCGTGGGCGGCAGTCGTGGGTGCATGCATTGTCTTTCACGCATGCGTCCCAGGAACGCGCGCAACAACCCTGTCATCGCGTCCTATCCGTGGCCTGTCCTGGCTTCTTAACGGTCCCGCAACGCGGGATGTCGGCGTCACGCGCAAGGTGTGCGAGTACGGGAAGGTGACCTGTCGGCCACGCGACCGCCGACAGCGAGCGCACTGGTTAGAGTTTCCAGCCGGCATCCCTCAAGTCAAAGACTGCCGGTGGGCGACCGCTATCGCGTCAGATGGAATGCTTTAACCCAGGGCACCAGGTTGGGCAGGAGGTCACCGGCAGCGTGCACGATAACCAGCACAGCGAAATTCTTCGTCCGCATCCACAAAACGCCGAGGAAGAGGCCGCCAAGCGAGGGCAGCACGATCGAGTACCCGACGGCCATGAATAGAGAAGGATGTGGGCCCAGAGATTCCTGCGTAGCCGCCGGGCGCAAGTAGAGACCGGGCGCATGTACCAAGCCGAAGAGCACGGCTGCCACAACCAGCCCACCCCACGGCGACCGCAGCACCGCCGCGAGTCGCTCCTGCAGCAGCACGCGGAAGAAAAATTCCTCGACAACCCCAACTTCAATCATCAACCAGATAAAGCTGAGGGGCGTAGCGACAGCAAGTACCCACACCGGTAGATGTGCTTCCCGAATGTCGTGCAGGCCGCGCCCTAGGAATGATTGCATGAGGAGAGCAGCCAACGACATCCACAGCGCCGGACGGAGCTCATGCCAGCTCAGCGAAATCGGCATCAGCTCAGCGATCCTGTAGTGGCCCAATGCCATCGCGATCGCCGCGGGAAATGCAACAACTGCCAGGAGTTTCACGCCCAGCAGCACGACCGAGTGCAACGGCTCAGTCCCAATGCGCGCTACGCGGCCGAATCCCGATACGAGCACCCATGCAATCACCCCCAGATACATCACTAGAACCGCGGTTTCGATCCCGGGCTGGCGTACATCATAGGGCAGTGCTGACACTCGACGGGTGGCCAGCATGGCAAGTGCAGGGAATATCACCCCGAGAACCACCAGTGCGGGCAGCGCCTCGCTTGCCTCGAACCCCTCAAAGGTTCGCAGCAACATGAAAACCGCCGCCCAGAGCGCGAAATAAGCGCCCAAGTATGTTCTAGGCCGGATGGATGAAGCCGAATTCTCCACACTCCATATACGCCCACCCCTGCAAGCTGGTTCCATGCTTCTTAACTGTCGCAGACATGAAAGGCGACGTCGGCGCCACCCGCAGCCACTCCCTGAGACAGTAAAGCGGCCTTCCCAGCAACTGACCGCTGACAACTGACCTCTGACAATACTACCAATCCACCCCCGCACCTGCTCTAAGCCCCTTTTCGATCATTTGACGCACAAACTTAAATCCAACTCCTCCACTTTGCAGGAGTTTCCCCAAAATTCCCTGTCGATTGCGTGTAACTCACGAAAGCAAAGAAGATATAGTTTTCACAAATTGCACTTTGCTCTTGACATCAGGCTGGAGCTGTGGTAGCCTATACGAGTGGTCGCACGAGAAAACTCGCCAGCGAGCGCGGGGACACGGTTCGAAATCGGCCCGGCGGTGGGCGAAAATGCGTAGAAAACAGAAAAAAGATACTAAATAGTGGGAACGAACCTAAGAATGTGTTGCAAAAAAAGGAGTTATCGTTTTCAGGGGCTAAAAACGAACTGGTTTTTGAGTGTAAATAACGCCGAATCGAAGCCAAAAAGCGGCCAAAAACCTACTTGTTCTGCGATATTGAGCCGCGCAGGGGGCAATGCACAGAACCCCGAAAGAAGGCCCCTGGGGAACAAGTCGGTGGCCCAGGGCAAGAATTGACACACCCGGATGCGTATGTTACGTTGAACTTTTGGTCAATCCCTCGATCACCTGAATGTACGGCTCAAGTCTCAGCTAGGGGGTAAGGATGCCGCCGGGACGGCGGCGCTACGACAACGAAGCATGGGGAATGCTGGACGCTTCTTTTTCGACCGCTTCGGGCTGACGGAAGCTGACCTCTCGCGATATCTGGCGGCGGCGCTTTCGGAAGGGGGAGACTATGCCGACCTATATTTTGAACATACTACGACCTCATCAATCCTCCTGGACGAATCGCTAGTCAAGACTGCTACGGAAGGCATTTCGATGGGCTGCGGCATCCGCGTACTGGCGGGTGAGCAGACGGGCTATGGTTACACGGATGATCTTGCGCCGGAGAGAATTCTAAAGGCAGCGAAGATCGCGGCGCGAATTGCCAGCGGGCCTGCGCACGTTTCCAGCGTTGGGTTGAGTACGATTGAGAACGCCCACAACTTCTATCCGGTGACGTTGCCGGCCACGGAACGCGAACTCGCTGAAAAGCTGGAGCTGGTGTTGAGCGCGGACCGCGCGGCGCGCGCTTACGACTTGCGCATCAAGGAGGTTCGCGTCAGCTTTGGAGACCAGATTCGCCACGTGCTGATTGCCGGTTCGGATGGCCGCGTGGTGACCGATTTCCAGCCCTTGGTACGGCTTGGAGTCTTCACCATCGCGAAGGACGGAAGCAAGTTGCAGCCAGGGTCGAGCGGCGGCGGGGGTCGGGTAGGCCTGGAATTCTTCCGCGGCGACCGTTCTCCGGAGTATTTTGCCGGCGAGGCGGCGCGGCAGGCCATCGTTCAGCTTGAGGCCCGCGAGGCCCCAGCCGGTGAAATGGAAGTCGTGCTGGGACCGGGCTGGCCGGGCATCCTGCTGCACGAGGCCATCGGGCACGGGCTCGAGGCAGATTTCAACCGCAAAGGAATTTCCGCCTTTAGCGGTCGCATCGGACAGCGCGTGGCTTCCGAGCTTTGCACCGTGGTCGATGACGGAACTATCCCCGCCCGGCGTGGTTCCCTGAATGTGGACGATGAGGGTGAGCCGACGCAGAAGACAGTGCTGATTGAGAACGGGATTTTGCGTGGCTATCTCGAAGATAAGCTGAGCGCCGGCATTCTGAAAACCACAAGGACGGGCAACGGCAGACGCGAGAGCTACGAGCACATTCCTATGCCGCGCATGACCAATACCTACATGCTGGCCGGAAACGACGATCCAGAAGATATCCTCCGCTCGGTGAAGCGTGGTCTTTACGCGGTATCTTTTGGCGGAGGGCAGGTGGACATCACCAACGGGAAGTTCGTCTTTTCCGCCTCGGAAGCGTATCTGATTGAGGACGGCAAGGTTGCCGCGCCGGTGAAGGGCGCAACTCTGATTGGTGACGGACCAACCGTCCTCACTCGTGTGACCGCCGTGGGGAATGACCTTAAGCTTGACCCGGGCATCGGAACCTGCGGGAAAGACGGCCAGAGCGTCCCCGTGGGTGTCGGGATTCCCACCATCAAGGTAAGCCGCCTGACCGTGGGGGGAACGTCGCTCGGCCGATTGCAATCGTTTCAATGAAGAGCAATTCTGAATAGTGAATGGTTAAAATAGTAAATTATAAATTCTAAATTATAAATTGTGAGTGATGCTGCATGGATTCTGTGCTATAAGGGCTGCCGGCTGGTAACGGTCGGTTGGAGCAGCGATAGCCTGAAAATGAGGAATTGGGTTACGACAGTGCCAGTGCAGCCGATAGAGGCCTTGGTCACGGTACAAAGGAACTCCGAGTCACTAATTTATAATTTATAATTTACAATTTACTATTCACCATTTACTATTGACCCTTTTTATGACTAACCTCGAAGAAATCGCCAGTGGGTTGGTGGATCGGGCAAAGCGCGCGGGCGCTACCTCCGCCGACGTCGTGGTGCGCGAAGCGGATGAATTCTCCACCACTTTGAGGTTGGGAAAGATTGAGAGCCTGAAGGAGGCGGCCTCAAAGGCGTTGGGGTTGCGTGTCTTGCTCGGAATCCGAAGCGCCAGTTCTTTTTCAAGTGATTTCTCGGACTCGTCGCTCGGGCGGCTTGTGGAACGGACCATCGCCATGGCCAAGGTGACTTCTGAAGACCCGGCGAGCGGTCTTCCGGAAGCAAGCCAATTGGGATGCTATGCCGGCGACCTGGATCTTTTTTCGAACGATGTTGAATCGCTCTCCATCGAGGACCGGATCCAATTGGCGCGTCGCGCCGAGGAGTCTGCGCTGGGGGCCGACCCGAGGATTCAAAACTCCGAGGGCGCGTGGTTCGAGGCGAGCCAGGGGACGGCGGCCTACGCCAACTCGCTAGGTTTCGCGGGGAGTTACCGCTCCTCTTATTGTGCCTTGTCCGTATCGCCGATCGCCCAGCAGGACGGGGGCATGCAGCGGGATTACTGGTATTCGGTGGCGCGGGGCGCGGCAGCGCTCGAGACCCCTGAGGCCGTGGGTCAGAAAGCTGCGCAGCGTGTCTTGCGCAAGCTGGGGGCGCGCAAGATTTCAACCTGCCAAGCGCCGGTGGTCTTTGATCCGGAGACGGCCCGCTCCTTGCTGGGTCACGTTTTCGACGCTGTCCGCGGGGATGCGATTTATCGCAGCGCATCATTCCTGACAGGCAAGCTGGCCCAGAAGGTGGCAAACGAAAACGTCACCATCCTGGATGATGGGCTGCGCTCCGGCGGCTTCGGTTCGCGTCCTTTTGACGGAGAGGGGATAGCTTCTTCTGTCACGCCGGTGATAGAGAAGGGTGTGCTTCAGAACTATCTGCTGAATTGTTACACGGCTCGGAAACTGGGTTTGCGGACCACCGGCAATGCCTCGCGCGGGATCGCGGGCCCGCCCGGTGTGGGGCCCAAGAATTTTTATATGCCGGCCGGGCCTTATTCCCAGGAAGAGATACTGCGGTCCGTGAAGAATGGGTTTTATGTAACGGAGTTGATCGGCTTTGGAGTAAATACTGTGACCGGCGATTATTCGCGTGGGGCTGCCGGGATGTGGATCGAGAGGGGAGAGCTTGCTTATCCAGTAGAAGAGGTCACCATTGCGGGCAACCTTGCGGAGATGCTGAATCACATCGAGATGGTGGGCTCAGATCTGGAGTTCCGGAGCGCCCTTGCTTCTCCTACATTGTTGATTTCCGGTTTGACTGTGGCCGGGACGTAGAGCAGTCGAGAAGTCGAGCTTCTTGCCCTCGCGCGCAGCGAAAGAAGCGCCTACCAAGCTTGTCATTCCGAGCGACGCGAGGAATCGCGCTCTGTTTACAAGTTGAGAGGTCGAGGAGTCAAGGAGTCGAACTTCTCGACCCTTGACTCTCGACTCCTCGACTTCTCGACTTAGGTTGTCATTCCGAGCGGAGCGAGGAATCTCGCTCTGTCTAAGGGTCGGCGAGTCGAGGGTCAAGGACTCAAAGGTTGAGAGATTGGACTCTTTAGCTCCTCGACTTTTGACTCTTGACTTCTCGACTTGTCCACGCATTGTGATTATGAGATATAGAGAGAAAGGCATTGCGACACTTAATATCATCCTGGTAGTTGCGGCGGCAATGTTGGCGCTTACTGCTGTGGTCGTGTTCTTATGGCATTCGCGCAGCGCCGCCGAGCTCTCCGCCAGCGCCAACGCTATACCCACTGAGGAGCAGAGGGCTTATTTCAGCCAGCTCGGACTCACGGACGCGCACATGAGCGCGGCGGAGAATTTTCTCGGGGCGAGCGTGACTTACTTGGAAGCGCGGGTGACGAACAAGGGAACGAAAACCGTGCACAGGCTGGACCTGGATCTGACCTTCGTTGACACGCTCAACCAAGTGGTCCTTCGCGAGGGGGCGCATCCCGTGACCCAGCGCACACCACCCCTCAAGCCGGGTGAGAGCAGGGCGTTCCGCGTCACCTTCGAACACATGCCTGCGGACTGGAACCAGGCAGCTCCGACCATGACCCCCGTCTACGTGCAGTTCTAAGTCGAGGAGTTGAGAGTCGAGGGGTTCGGAGTCAGGGTTCGATACGCCCGACTGCTTGAACCATGACTTCCCGACTTCTCGACTACGTTCGACTCCTTCGACTCCTTAACCCTGAACCCCTCGACTTCTCGACTCCTCGACTTTTCGACTCGCCTCACCGCCCGTGTTCGAGCCGCTGGATGAGCAATTGCGGCAAACCTGCTTTCCGCATTTTCTCTTGCGTTCGGGGCAAGTTATAGGAAGCGCGGAAGTACTCGACAATGCGCTGCCCGGAATCAAAGATGGCGAAAGCGGCGCGCCAATCGCCGTCCCGGGGTTGCCCGACCGATCCGGGGTTGACCAGATAGCGGCCCTGGTCCTCCAGAGGGAGGGCGAGGAGCAGTCCATCTTTCTTCAATGGCATGCGGATAGATTGAAAGCGTCCCTGAGGGGAAATCATGAATCCGCCCTGATTATGCGTGTGGCCGAAGCAAATGGTCTGAGTTTCCGGGCTCCTCAGCAAGGGGAATGCCTGGCCCGGCCCGAGGATGTAGTCATCTTCATCGAAGGGAGAGCCGTGGACAATTTGAAAGCCGTCCAGTTGTACCGGGCCGGCGGGAAGAGAGTGCAGGAAACCAAAATGCTCGGGTGTGAGCTGATTCCGAGTCCACTCCGTGGCTAGGCGCGCCAGAGGATTGAATTCCGCGCCCACCGTGTGGCCCGAACAAGCCTTGTCATGATTGCCGCGAATAATGATTGAGGCTAGGGGCCTCATCTTTTCGATGACGGCATTGGGGTCGGGACCGTAGCCGACCAGATCGCCTAGACACAAGGTCTGCTCGTACTTTCCCTGCGCCAGCTCGAGGCACACCTCCAGCGCTTCCAGATTCGAGTGTATGTCGCTAAGGAGAAGATAGCGCAAGCCGGATTCCTATGTAGCGCCGGCACCTGCCCCGGCTGGCTGCGGGTCTTGCCGGCAGTGGAAAAGGCCGCCTGGGCGTACGTCGCGCCAGGGCAAACAGCGGCGCAACAATGAACGGTCGTCTCCACGTCTGGCAAACATCCGCCGTACGCTCCATTATAGTTCGGCCGGGGGTCTGCCGGTAGATAAATAGTGAGAATTCAGGCGCAAATCGAAGACCCAGCTTTTGACCGGCTCGCCTAATTCCGCTACTATTAACACCGTGGAGACAGTTCCTAACGGAACGTGCATGTGAGGCGATGTTACGTTTTCAAACGGCTGGCGAATCGCACGGGCAAGCCCTGGTGGCGAGCCTCTCTGGAATGCCTGCGGGCTTGTGCGTGGATTTCGAGTACGTGAACAGAGAACTCAAGCGCCGGCAAGGAGGATACGGCCGCGGGGGGCGAATGAGAATCGAATCGGATACCGCCCAGTTTCTCTCCGGCGTTCGCCACGGCCGGACCATCGGTTCACCCATTACTCTGCTGATTGCAAATCACGACTGGGAGAACTGGAAAGAGGCCCTGGCGGTCGAAGACCGTCCCGAAACCCGAGCTAAGCATAAGTCCCTCACCCGTCCGCGTCCCGGGCATGCCGACCTGGCGGGATGTCTTAAGTACAATTTCCCCGAGGCGCGTTACGTGCTCGAGAGAGCGAGCGCGCGTGAGACTGCGGCGCGGGCGGCCGCCGGCGCTCTTGCGAAGCTTTTGCTGAAAGAATTCGGCGTAGAAGTTGCCAGCCATGTAGTTGCGGTGGGAAGCGTGTTCCTCGAGCATGAGTCGGTTCCGTTTCAAAAGGTGCTGGCGCTTCGCGCGGTTGAGGACATCGTGCTGGGATGTGTGGACCCGGTAGTGGAAGCGCGCATGAAGGAAGAAGTGGACAAAGCTCTGGAAGCCCGTGACAGCGTGGGAGGGACTTTCGAAGTCATTGCCCATGGCGTGCCGCCTGGTCTTGGCTCATCAGCCCAGTGGGATGAACGCCTGGATGGGCAGTTAGCTCAGGCGCTGATGTCCATTCAGGCGGTCAAGGCGGTTGAAATCGGCGACGGGATCGAGGGCGCTGCCAAGCCCGGGTCCCGAGTCCACGACGAAATCGGATACGACCGGGAGAAGTCCCGCTTCACCCGCAAATCGAACCGGGCTGGAGGGCTGGAAGGCGGAATTTCGAACGGGGAAGACATCGTCGTACGGGGCCATCTGAAACCTATTTCGACGCTGCGTCGCCCCCTCGAGTCTGTGGACTTCGAGACCAAGGAGACAGTGAAGGCGGCTTACGAGAGGTCCGACGTGTGCGTGGTGCCCGCTGCCGGTGTGGTCGGTGAAGCAATGGTCGCCCTTACGATAAGCCGGTCATTCCTCGAGAAATTTGGGGGTGACTCGATGGGAGAAACAAAGCGGAATTTTCTGGCTTATATGGAGCAAGTGAGACAGTTCTGAAAGCATCTTGAATCGAAGGTGTTGGTTGTATCTAGCAACCGATTGCTGACCACAGACAACAGGCCACTGCCAATGATTTATCCAATTGTGAAGTACGGTCAAGAGGTCCTGGAGAGGCCTGCGGCGCCGGTGACCCAATTCGACGGAAGTCTGCAAAAGCTCGTGGCGGATATGTTCGAGACCATGTATGCCGCCAACGGCGTGGGACTTGCCGCTCCACAGATTGCCATCTCTTTGAAACTCTGCGTGATTGACGTTTCTTGCGGCAAGGATCCCAATTCCAGATTGGTGCTCGCGAATCCGGACATCGTTGCCACAGAGGGCGAGCAGGTGGAGGAAGAAGGTTGCCTGAGTCTTCCGGATTTCCGTGCCAAAACATCTCGTCCGTTGCGCGCTACGGTTCGCGCCCAGGCTCTCAGCGGCACGGAGTTCACCCTTTCCGGGGAGGGCCTGCTGGCGCGGGCTTTTTGCCACGAAGCCGACCACCTGGGCGGGAAGCTCTTCATCTCTCATCTGAGCAGGCTGAAGCGGGACTCCATCAAGCGCCAGGTCCGAAGGATGGTCAAGGCGGGAGAGTGGTGAGGAATTAGTCCGTGGTCAGTTGTCCGTTGACCGGGTTCTGTGGCTTTCCGTTTCTAATCGCCAAATTTGCAGGGGCGCTTTCCTATCGGACCGACGCTGGGCGCTGAGGGCCTCAACACGCAGTATCAACTTCAACTGACGACGGACAACTGACGACTGACAACTGACGACTCCCCCATGACCCTCATTTTCTGTGGCACTCCACAATTCGCCGTCCCCACCCTCGAAAGGCTGATCGCGGAGAAGCATGATATCGAGCTGGTAATAACGAATCCCGACGAACCAAGCGGCCGTGGTCACGACGTGAAGCCGTCACCGGTGAAGCGCGCAGCCTTGAAGTCGGGCCTGGAGGTCTTCCAGCCGCTGAAGCTCAGGGGCGAATCAACTGCCGGCTTCCTGTCAAAGTTCCGTCCCGATCTCATCGTGGTTGTTGCTTACGGGCATATCATTCCGAGATGGATGATCGATCTTCCGAAACATGGATGCGTAAACCTGCATGCGTCGCTCCTGCCCAAGTATCGTGGAGCAGCGCCGATTCAATGGGCGATTATCCGGGGAGAATCTGTAACCGGCATCACCACCATGAAGATCGATGAAGGGCTCGACGCCGGGGATATCCTCCTCAAAAGAGAAGTCCCGATTCAAGACGAGGACACAACTGAAACCCTTTCCGAGCGTTTGAGCGGCGTGGGTGCAGATTTGATGGTGGAAACCTTGCCGAGGCTTATTCAGGGCGAGATTCAACCCCAACCTCAGAATCATGCCCAGGCCACATTCGCCCCGATTTTGAAAAAGGAAGATGGCCGAATCGATTGGATGCTCAGCGCGGAGGAAATCCAGTGGCGCGTGCGCGGACTAAGACCATGGCCCGGAGCTTACACCAGCTTTCAGTCCAAGAACCTCCACATCTGGTCGGCAGCTCCCGTTATAGGCCAGGTTGGGCCGGGACATGAGCCCGGCACGCTTCTTCCCGATCGCGGAACTCTGCGCGTGGTGTGCGGCCTGGGCACGCTCCTGGAAGTCCTCGAGCTCCAGCTCGAAGGCCGAAAACGTCTGCTGGCGCGGGATTTCCTGAACGGTGTGCGCCCCTCACCCGGCGAAAAGCTTGGGGTTTAACCGAGGCCATTTTTGCCGATTTCGCCCGCCCGAACAACTGCCTATCGTATTCTCCGGCGCGTGCAAGCGGGCCGAGGATTTGCGGTGGACCTGCTTCAAACCCAGGAAGTGTCAGCGTTAAAGGAAGCGGACCGGCGACTGGCGACCGAACTCGTGATGGGTGTTTTGCGTTGGCGCGGGGAGTTGGACTTCCAGGTTGGGGAGGTTTCTGGAAGGCCCGTGGAACGCCTTGACCCCGAGGTAGCGACGATACTGCGCATGGGGATTTACCAGATTCAGTTCCTCGAACGAGTACCGAAGGCAGCGACGGTGAATGAAGCCGTGGAGATGACGAAAGCTGCGCACAAGCGGTCAGCGACGGGATTCGTCAATGCGGTGTTACGCAAATGCCCGCCGGGCAGAAGGGCAGTAAGACTGGAACGGTTCGATGGCCTGGACAAGGAAACGCTCGAGAGTGTGCGGCGCGCGACTCCCGCTTGGTTGCTCGAGCGCTGGGCGAGCAATTTTTCGCGCGCGGGGATGACTGGGAATGACGTGGCATTGCGCTTGGCCTGGGCGAGCACCCAAGTCCCTCCCACGGTGCTTCGAGTGGTAGACCTCGCACAGGACGTTCCCCGCCTGCGCGAGGAGTTGGCGGCGGAAGGGATAGAGACCAAGCCAGGGAGGTTCTCGGCTCGCGCCTTGGTGGTTGAATCAGGGAATGTGCAGGCGTCCCATGCTCTGAGGCAAGGCCGGGTGGTCATTCAGGATGAAGCCTCGCAGCTTGTCGCAGGCCTCCTTGTGCCACAAGCGGGGCAGCGAGTCCTTGATTTGTGCGCCGCCCCCGGCATTAAGGCCGGCCAAATCGCGCAGACTCTTGGGAGTGGGACTCTCGTGACCTGCGACCTGGGCGCTTCGCGCCTTCACACGATGGCAAGATTGCTTCCGCATTGGCTTCCAAAAGAGGTCCAGTGGTCGGCGATTCAACTGGATGCGACCCAAGCTCTCCCCTTTCGCTGCCAGTTTGAGCGAGTTCTTCTGGACGCACCTTGTTCGGGCACGGGAACGCTAGCGCGCAACCCGGAGATCAAATGGCGGCTTCGACAGGCGGACTTGAAACGCTTGGCAGACGCTCAGGTTAAGATGCTCAAGAGTGCGCTCGGCTCTCTCTCCTTGACGGGGCGGCTGGTTTATGCCACATGCTCGCTAGAGCCGGAGGAAAATGAATGTGTCGTCGAACGTGTACTTGAAGAATCTCCAGGGTACCAAGTCGTCTCGGCGGCAGAGCTCGGGTCTGTTTATCCTGCGCTCAGTCCACTGTTCGATCTTCAGGGGTACTTGCGCACTCGCCCTGACTTGCACCTCATGGACGGTTTTTTTGCTGCTGTGATCGTGAGGAAGAATCAGTGACACACACTCTGGGCTCGGAGGAGACCCACCATGACACACAAGGATCTGCAACTCGCGTTTGCTGTTCGTTTTTTGGCGCTCTGCGCCGTTATGGAAATGGCCACTTTAACCCTTGTTCCCTTTTCCCTCAGCGCGCAAACTCCCGCGACCGAAACATTTCAGCGCGATCCTAAGCAGGCCATCGACGAATCCTACACGCAACTAATCAGGAAGTACACCACCGCGCCGGCCTTGAATTCGCCTCTTACTGATTACCTGCCGGCGTCCAGTTCCATCCCAACTCCCGCGAAAGTCTTGGGGGATGTGGCCGGTGCGCCCGACGTTTTGCCCTATGCGGAAGAGATCTACCGATATTTTCGATTGCTTGCGGCTGCCAGCCCGCGGGTGAAGGTCTTCACGATCGGCCATACCGAGGAAGGGCGCGAGATGATCGCCGTCGCGGTTGCCGATGCGTCGCTGCTTGCGCAAGCCAAAGAGAACGGCGCACGCCTGGCGCAGCTTGCCGATCCCAGGATCCTGCGACTGGATGACGCCAGGGCGCAGGCCCTGGTCAGGCAGTCGTTTCCGGTTTACTACATCACCGGCACCATCCATTCGCCGGAAACCGGCGCGCCCACCGCACTGATGGAACTGGCTTACCGGCTGGCTGTAGACAACGCCCCCTATGTGCAATACATTCGCTCTCACATCATCACGCTGATCACACCGGTGGTAGAAGTGGATGGGCGTGACCGCATGGTGGACATCTACAAATGGCATAAAGCGCATCCTGGCCAGAACTGGCCGCGCCTGGTCTACTGGGGCCACTATGTCGCCCACGACAACAATCGCGATGCCATGGCCATGACGCTCGACCTTACGAAAAATGTTCTGAACACCTATCTTGAGTGGCATGCGCAAGTGCTTCACGACCTGCACGAGTCCGTGCCGTATCTCTACGACAACACCGTGGGCGATGGACCTTACAATTCGTGGATCGATCCCATCCTGACTGATGAGTGGTCGATGCTCGCTTCCGACAACATGGCGCGCATGCAAAGTTTTGGCATGCCGGGCGCGTTCACACATGGAAACTTCGATACCTGGAGTCCCGGCTACCTGATGTTCCTGGCCGGCTTACATAACGGCATCAGCCGCTTGTACGAAACTTTCGGCAACGGCGGCGCGGACACAGAGAAGCGCATGTTATCCCCCGATCAGTATTCACGTACGTGGTACCGGCCCAATCCGCCCTACCCAACCGTTCTGTGGTCCCAGCGCGACAACAATAACTATGAGCAAACCGCGCTGCTTTCCGCCCTTTCCTACTTCGCGCAAAATGCAAAGTTCTTCCTGAACAACTTCTACTTGAAAAGCAAGCGCTCGGTCGAGAAGCCCGGCAATGCGGGGCCTGCCGCTTACGTCCTGGCGCAGGATAACCGGTCCTGGAACCGTCAGATGGAGTTGTTAAAAGTGCTGGCGTTACAGCACGTGGAGATACAGCGCCTGACGCAAGCGGCAACGGTCGCGCTGCCTCCGCCTTCCCGCAAGGACGGCGAAGAACCAAAGCCGGGCACTCCGCCGCCGCCTTCCTCCCAAACGTTTCCTGCCGGCAGCTTTATCATTCGCATGGACCAGCCATTCTCGCGCGTCGCAGATGCTCTGCTCGATCGCCAGTTCTGGTCGCCCGAAGACCCGCAGAAGACACCTTACGATGACACCGGCTGGTCTTTCGGAGACCTTTTCAACGCCAAGGTTTCGCGGGTCACCGACCGCGGCATCCTTTCCGCACCGATGTCCCCAGTCCCCGACCTCAGCCAAATCCCGGCGGCCGAAGTCGGACCAGGACCTTTCTATGTTGTGGATAACTCGGCTCAGGTCAGTCTGGCTTCGCTGGTTTATGCGTTGCAGGGTTCCGCGGATGTGTCTATCTGCGAAGAAAATTTCGACAGCGCCGGGCACAAATTCGCAGCCGGTTCGCTCATTATCGGCCGCGTGGAAGCGTCAAGACTGAAGCCTTTGCTTCGGCAATTCGATCTGACTGCCGTCAGTATTGCCAGCCAGCCATCCGTGAAGGTTCACTCTGCCGCGGCTCCCCGCATTGCTTTCATGCATACTTGGCTCAACACACAAACGGAAGGTTGGTGGCGCATGGCGTTCGATGAATTGCATGTGCCGTTCGCTTACATCAGCACGCAAACCGTATCCAAAGAGGCGGATCTGCGCTCGAAATACGATGTCATTGTATTCGCGCCGGTGGCCCACACATCCGCTCGCCAGATTGTGGGCGGCCTGCCGATGTGGGGAAATGTATTGCCTTGGCAAACCACCTCGCTTACTCCGAATCTGGGAAAACTGGACTCGACTGAAGACCTGCGCCCCGGCTTAGGCGAAGCGGGCGTGGCCCATCTGAAAGATTTCGTGCAACAAGGCGGCTTGCTGATTACAGCGGAAGACACGGCCCAGTTCGCCATTGACGAAGGAATGGCGCCGGGAGTCTTTGTGGCGCCGCAAAAAACCCTGAAGGTTGTCGGCAGCGTTTTGAATTCTGCCGTGGTGGATAACAAGCACCCGGTCGCATATGGCTATGACGGCGCGGTACCCTTGTACAGCGCCGATGGCTTGGCCTTCACCGTGAGTAATCTCACCGTCAACCGCGATATCCTCACCGCAAAGGAATACAAGCGCCCCACCGGTCGCGGCGGTCCGGATGAGGAGGACACTCCCGAAGGCCGGCCGGTTGAGAAAGCTCCGCCGTTGCCGGCTCCGAAAGCCTGGCAAGCCACTCCCCTCAATGAAGAACAGGAACGTAACAACCCATTCTTGATTCCAGCCGAATACCGGCCCCAAGTTATTCTGCGCTACGCGGCCATGAAAGACTTGCTTTTATCGGGTCTGCTCGAAAATGGCGATCCCGTGGCCGAGCATCCGGCTGTCGTCCAGGCCCACTTCGGCAAGGGAGATGTGCTGCTCTTCGCCAACAACCCTGTGTACCGAGGGGAGACCATCGGCTCCTACGCGCTGATTTTCAACTCCATCATCAACTTCGGTCATTTGAAATAAGGCAAGTGTGCGCTACATTCAAAATGGGACATCACCCGAAGCCTGCCGGCGAGCGTCGCCGGCTTCGGTGTGTGGTAACATAAGCAGCGAACATCGCAAGAAAAGGAAGGAGCGATCGACCTGAAAGACAGGTCCCTCACCCCTCCGTGGCAATGATCATCGTAACCAAGGAGTAACAATGCTGAAACATAGGGTGCATTTTTCAATGCTACTTTTGTTGGCTTTGGTGGCATCCGTTCCCCAGATGGGCTATTCCCGGACTGCCAGAAAAGGCAAATTGCTTTACATGACCCTGAGCAAGGGATACCACCACCAAAGCGTGGAGTTATCCAAGCAAATTGTGAAGGAGATTGGAGAGAAGGCCGGGGCCTTTGACACGACAGTAACGGAAGACGTCGGCGCATTCACGAAAGAGAACCTGAAGACTTATGACGCGGTCATGTTCTATACCACCGGAGAACTGCCCATGACCGACGAAGAGAAGAGCGCCTTGGCGGATTTCATTCGCTCCGGGCATGGTTTCGTGGGCGTCCACAGCGCCACTGACACGTTCTACGAGTGGGGCGTCTACAACAAGATCATCGGCGGCTACTTCAATGATCACCCATGGCATCAACTGGTGACGGTAGACGTCGTCGACCCGAACAGCAAGCTGGTAAGTTCGCTGGGAAAATCGTTTCAGATTACCGACGAGATTTACCAGATCGCTGATTTTCAGGCTGACACTTCGCACGTTCTACTGGCGCTCGATCCCACATCTGTGGACCTGACCAAGCCTGGGGTGCGCCGGCGCTATTACGGATGGCCCATCGCCTGGACTCGGATGTTTGGCAAAGGACGCGTCTATTACAACGGTCTGGGGCACGAAGAGGCGGTTTGGAATGATCCCCGTTACCAGGACATGCTTCTGAAGGCCATTAAATGGGTCATGCGGGAAGCGGACTGAACTCCGCCTTTGTGCGAACGCCGGGGAATTTGCAAATAAGTTAAGCTATTTTGCTCCGGCTGGTCTTTTTTTCTTGACACGAGAAATGCCGCGCTCTTATAAGAGAAAGAGCGGCCCTTTGCTACACCAAGTTGTGGCAGAGGCCGTGGGAAAAAGGTTCAACCTCGTTAGGCGAGGTTACCACGCAAACATAAGCCACTGCCCAGAAACCCGGAGACGGGCCAACGGGTGGAGCAGGCAAGGCCGGCTTAAGGCTTTGTCTAAGGTGGCTGTTCCGGGTTACGGGACACTACGTTGTGTGGAGCCAAAGCTCTCACCAGGAGGTTTGAGAAACCGGGTTTGTACGACCTGGTTTTCCAGGATCGCCCCTGCGGAGTTTTAGCTCCCAGGGGCGTTTTGCTTTTAGGGCATTTTCTATGGAATAGGTAGTCCCGTGGTTGGAATCCATGACTTCATAATTGGGAAGCGCGCGGGATGGCGCTGGACGTTGTGCGGATGGCTGGGAGTATTGTGGCTTCTGGTGGCGATGGCCGCGCCCTCCGCTTGTGGGCAGGAAAGTTCCCCTCCAGACCAGCCCCAAAACGCGGCCAACTCAACGCTGCCCGATAGCCAGCCTTGGAACCTGCACATCCAGTCGACGGCGGGCGCTCAAGGCCACCCTTCTTTCCCTGCTGAATATTCCGGCTTGAACAGCCTTAAGCCTGGCGCCCAGGTCAGAGACACCGTGTCCGTGGATGTGATGGGGGGCGTACGCTTGTGGAGCGGGGGAGAGTTTTTCGGGGACGTGGTCATCTGGCAAGGATACGGCCTGAGCAACACGCTCGGCGTCGCGGGGTTTCCGAATGGCGAGGCGTTTCGAATCGGCAGGACTTATCCGGATGCCTACCTCTGCCGCGCTTTTGTACGCGAGACGATCGGCTTGGGTGGGGAAAAGGAAGCCGCCGATGACGAGCCATTCGAATTGGGCGGTACAAAGGACGTTCGGAACCTGACGTTTACGGTAGGCCACCTCAGCGCCAAAGACATCTTCGACAACAACGCCTACGCCAACGACTCCCGATCCCAGTTCATGAATTGGGCCTTGATGGCCAATGAGACCTGGGACTATCCGGCGAACACGCTGGGGTTTACGAATGGCGCCGCGGTCGAATTGAATGACCGCACATGGGCCGGGCGGCTGGGCATATTCCAGGTGTCGCAAATCGCGAACGGGATGCGAATGGACTGGAACCTGGCCAAGGCCTGGTCCGCGGTGGCAGAGATTGAAAGGCGATATTCACCTGGGGGACATGCGGGGGCTGTACGCCTGCTTGCCTACGACACGCGGGCGCACATGGGAAGCTATCAGGAGACTCTCAATAACCCGAGCCTCGGCGAGAATATTGCGCTCAACGCGGCGTACCGATACAAATACGGCTTTGGCATCAATCTGGAGCAGGAAATCCGCAAGGATCTCGGGGCCTTCGCGCGCTTGGGTTGGAGTGATGGCAAAAACCAGACGTGGGAGTTTGCCGACGTGGATCGGGCAGCCACGGCGGGCCTTAGCCTGAAAGGGGCGTGGTGGCGCCGCCCGGAGGACACTGTAGGCATCGGTTTGGTCGTCAACGGCATCGGTGCCGCCCATCGGCAGTACTTGGCGGCTGGTGGTCTTGGAATATTGGTCGGCGACGGAGCCCTCGACTACCGCTCGGAGCGCATCGGCGAAGCGTATTACAACTGGAAGATCGCGAAACGCTTCCACTTGACTTGGGATTATCAATTCGCCCAAAACCCGGCATATAACCACGCCCGCGGGCCTGTCAATCTCTTCGCCCTGCGGCTGCACACCGAGTTTTGATGAGAGCGGTCTTTTTTCTTGACAAAGGTTGAGCCACTTCGTATTAAGGGAGATGGCATCAGTTCTGCCTCAAGCAAGGTCGAAAGGCGGCTCTTGGATCGTGCCACCTACCGACTGGGGCGGCAGAACGCGAGAACTGAATCATGATTTACTTCACTGAACTTGAACATCTCCCCGTCTATGGCGTGAAGGGAGAATACTTGGGCCGACTGGAAGACCTTTGTGTCGACCCCAGCCAGAATTCCCTGCGCGTGGCCTCCTATCTTGTCAAGACCCCCAAGAAGACCATCATTTGCATCACCCACGAACAGATGCAATCCCTCTCCGTGCGCGCCGGCCAGACCAGCGTTCCGCGCGAGGAAGTACGTTGCTATGCTCCTGACGAGGGGCTGCTGCATGTGAAAAAGGACGTCCTCGATCAGCAGATTATTGATGTGAACAACCGCAAGGTGGTGCGGGTGAATGATGTGGACTTCGATATCCAGCCCACCGATCACCACACGGAACTGCGCATTGTGGCGGTCAATGTGGGGCTGGCCGCGGCCCTCCGCAGGCTGTTGCAAGGTCTCATGGCCAAGCATACCGTGCGCATGCTCACCAGCCTCTTTCCGACGAAGGTCATTCCGTGGGAATTCGTTAACCTGATCGAGTCGGACCCCCAACGCCGGATCAAGCTGCGCCTATCTTACGACCGCGTGGCTGAGCTTCACCCTGCCGACATTGCTGACATTCTCGAGGATCTGAGCCGCGATGAGCAGAAAGCCGTCATCGAGGGTCTTGACGAAGAAACGGCTGCCCAGGCGCTCTCCGAGATTCCCACGCGCATGCAGGCAGATTTGCTGGAAAGCATATCGGCCCAAAAAGCGGCGGATATTGTGGAGGAAATGCCTCCTGACGAGGCTGCGGACGTTTTGCAGGAGTTGTCGCCCGAGACCTCGGCCGAGGTTCTGGCGGATATGCAGAAGGATGAAGCCAACGAGGTACGCGAACTGCTGGGATTCGAGGAGAACACCGCCGGCGCGCTCATGACCACGGAATACGTGGTCGTGCATGAATCCGCCAAGGTGGAAGGGGCCATAGCGGCCTTGAGGAATTTTGAGGGATCGATCGAGCCGATCCACGTGATCTACCTCGAGGACGACCATGCCGTCCTTAGCGGAGCGGTCGCCGTCAGCCGCATTCTCCTTTCCGAAGCCGGCATGCCGCTCAGGGAGCTTGCGATGGACCCGCTGATTTCCGTTCCCTCTCACGTCGCCGCGAGTTCCGTGGTCGATCTCTTTCATAAATACAATTTGATCTCCCTGCCCGTGGTGGATGACAGCGGGCATTTGCTTGGTGTCGTCACGGCTGACGACGTGCTGGAACTCGCCATCAATAAGAAGCAATTCGGCAGGAGGGGATAATTCCCGTGAATCGCGAACGTCTTCGCCAATTCCGCACGCGAATGCTGATTTTCCTGGCTGTCCTCGGCCCCGGAATGATCACCGCCAACGTGGACAACGACGCGGGCGGGATTTACACCTACTCCGTTGCCGGGGCGAAGTTCGGGTATTCACTGCTCTGGACGTTGCTCCCCATCACCGTGGCGCTGATTGTGGTTCAGGAGATGGTGGCCCGGATGGGCGCGGTCACTGGTAAAGGGCTGGCGGACCTGATCCGCGAAGAGTACGGTTTCCGCACCACCTTCATCCTCATGATGATGCTGCTTGCAGCCGACCTCGGAAACACCATCTCTGAGTTTGCGGGCTTGGCCTCAGGCATGTCGGTTTTCGGCGTAAGCCGCTACATTGCGGTCCCTCTTGGCGCCCTGCTGGTGTGGGCGCTTGTCGTGAAGGGCACTTACCGGTCTGTGGAGAAAGTCTTCCTGGCGGCTTGCGTCTTTTACGTCGCCTACCCCATCTCCTGCTTTCTTGCCCATCCCAAGTGGTCGAATGCGGTGATCAGCACACTAAAGCCCTCCTTTCAATTCAGTTCCGGGTACTTCTACATGCTCACCGGGGTAGTCGGCACGACCATCGCGCCCTGGATGCAGTTCTATCTTCAATCGGCGGTGGTTGAGAAGGGCATCAAGGTGAAGGAATACATCTATTCCCGCTGGGATGTGATTGTGGGCTGCATCATCACGGACGTGGTGGCCTTCTTCATTATCGTAGCCTGCGCGGCGACCATTTACATTAGCGGCAACCGCCAGATCAACGATGCGGGGGACGCCGCCATGGCCCTGGCGCCACTCGCCGGGCATGCTGCCAGCGCCCTCTTTGCTTTCGGGCTCTGCAATGCCTCCCTTTTTTCGGCTAGTATTCTGCCGTTGGCGACCGCTTATTACGTCTGCGAAGGTCTGGGCCTGGAAGCGGGCGTTAACAAGCGCTTTCATGAAGCGCCGACCTTCTACTGGCTCTACACCACGCTGATCGGCGTGGGCGCGCTGACGGTCATCCTGTTAAGCGAAGCCAAACAAATCCCCATCATCCTGCTTTCGCAGGTGGCCAACGGCATTCTCCTGCCCTTCGTCCTGATTTTCATGCTCCGCCTCGTGAACCGCGATGACCTGATGGGAAAGTACAAGAATTCCCGCCTCTTCAACAATATTGCCTGGGTGACCTGCGTGGTGATGATCGCCCTGACGCTGTTGCTCGTGGTCACCACCTTGTTCCCCAATAAGTTGCCTTCCTGATCGTCGCGCGCTTGGTCCCTTTCCGCACCTGCATGGAGGGTCAACACTCAACGGCCAACGGTCGAAGGTTGCGTACGGCTCTTCTCCAACCTACAACCTACTAACTACCTGTATTTTCAACAGCATACCCGGTATATAGGCGTAAGTACGTGTGTTTTCTACAACATCCCCGCTTCGTTCCCGCCCGTGGAAATCCGACCCTTTGTTTTCATGGACATTCCCGCTTCGTTCGTTCAATTTTAAAAATCCTTTTTCACTTTCCCTTCCGTTATTGGCTTACTACGCTGGGGTGACTGCAAACCCCTCCAGGGCGGCCAGACGAACTCGCATCTCCCTCAGTTCGTCCTCGCCAAGCTTCTGAGCACAGCCCGCCACAATCCGTCTCCCCCGCTCCGCCAGCGTCCGACGGTACGCGGGGTCCGGTGCAGTGATGGCAATGTCACCGAGAGCGCGCAGCATCCGCAGGCTGACCGCGATATCCCCCTGCGAGTACAGGCGTATTTGCTCGAACGCAGCGTCCAGGATCCGGTCAAAGTTGGTCCACAGGATGACGACGCGAACGATGCCTGGCGGGTCAAAGAGCATGGACTCAGGTGGCTCCCTGGACGCAAAGCGGATCAGGATGCGGCTTAATTGATCCACGCAGCTAATGGCGGTACTGGGGTCGTTGACGGCGGGCGAGATCGCTTTCAACGCGATGTCAACGATCTGCAAGACCCCGAACTCCAGGTCCTGTTGCAAGGTTCTGGAGGGGCCGAAATCAAACGCGCCCCGAAGCTCGGCGATTCCCTCGGAGGAGAGGCGCTCCCCCTTGTACACCATCAGAAGTGGGATGCCTGCCGGAACGAACTGGCCGACTCGCCTGAGAACGTGGACCTTTACGCGGTAAGACTTGGCCAGGGCTACGAGCTGCTTAGTGTCAATAAAGCGGATGTAGCCGGAAACATCACTCAACACCGGTGTCTCCCAAGTGCTTGGGTCAATCTGATCGTTGTCTTCCATGCGGGTATGCCGGCGAGGGTGCGGCATCATCTCGTCGATCATGGCTTCGGTCTCCGAGGCGATCCTGTCCACGATCTGATTGACATTGATGGCCTGCGAGATGTGGTGAATGAAGAAGAGCAGCCACGCGACGCAGGCCAGAGCAAGCAACATGGCGCCCAGAGTGGTGGCGACAGGCGCGAAGGGGTGCGGCAGCGAGCGCGCCGCGGGAAGCGCTGCCATGCAGTACGAGAAGGTGCCAAGGAATATGCCCAGCGTCCATTGCGTCACCCGGTCCCTGGCAAAGCTGACGATGATGCGGGGGGAGAACTGCATGGAGGCCAACGTGAGCGTCATCAGCAGGATGGCGAAAACAATGGACACCACAGTCATGATGGAGGCGGCGATGCCGCCGAGAATGACCTGCGCCACTTGAGGGTCAGCGTGCGAGGGGAAAACCGCCTTCGGCACCCAGGCGCTGAGGGTGGGGTCGGCCTCTTCCAACCACGAAAGGAGTGCGCCCGCACAACCCAGCGTCAGTGCAATGGTCAGCGGGCGAACCAGGAAGCCACCACGCAGGTTATAGGTGACATGGCGGAACAATAGTGGCAGACGTTTGTTCACGGTTTGGCCCGCTCAACTATAGTAGTTCAGACTTGATCTGGCAATAAGCTCCGAATTCGGTGTAGCGCCGACCCTCAGGTCGGCATTTTGGGGCGGTGCCGGGCTAAAGCCCAGCGCTACAATTCCAAAATGAATCACTACTCCGAAATCGAAGCTTAAGAGGAAGCATTCCGTACTCAAGGCTAACATGCTTGTTTTCTGTAACATTCTCGCATTTAACGCTTAACTACCTGTGTTTTCAACAACATCCTCGCTTCGTTCCCACCTATGCAAGACCGACCCTTTGTTTTCATAGACATTCCCGCTTCGTTCCTTCGATTTTAAGAATCCTTTCTCTTTTTCTCTTCCGTGGACGAACTGTTTGTCTACCTGAAACCAGCGCATTCTCCGGTCTCTTGGCCCCCTGGGACACTCTCGAGAGTGGGTTGGGGGGAGCGGGGTAGCACGGCACCCAAGTGTTCCCAGCCGGCCGTGACCGACCCCATCGCTTCAAGTCACTACAATAGCCTACATTTTTGTGGCTGTCAAGAGACAAGGTGTCCGATTTGATCTAGTGTGCCGTCCTAGCTAATTCTTTACAACGACCACCCCCTAGCCCCTCCTTACCAAGGGGGGGTCAGTCCAGAAACTCCGCTCCTCCTTGAGGAGGGGCCAGGGGGCGGTGAGAGCGGGTGGCAAGCAAAGGATTAAGTGGGACACCACACTAGGGAGGAAGTGGAGTAGCGTCGGAAAACCGACGCTGAAAAGGCACTTTAGTTTCGACGGCGAGACCGAAGCCTTGGGCCGAAGTTCTGCTGCCAGATCGCAATCGACAATTACGTCCTGGGTTTCTTCTGCTTCGAAAAGCCCCTGGTGATGAAATCGACGGGGTCGGGCCCACTCTCAGCGGGAGGGGCGCTTCGGAAGTCCCCGTGCCCGGAGAAGGCAGAGCTGGCCTCCTTCCCTGGGCTGCCAGAGTCGTTCGGGATGGAAAGGACCAAAAAGACGGCTGCAACGGAGGCGGTTGGGCGTAGAATGGATGCCGGCCAGGATGGCAAAACCGAAATCCTGGCTGAACGAAGCTCCACGAAGCCACAAAGAACGGAAGCACGTTGTGGCGCCGCCTTCACAAGGGAGGTGTTCGATGCGTCCGCTGGCCACCCCAATCCGCATCTCACTGCAAAACATCCTGTTGGGTACTGATTTTTCCCCTTGTTCGGAGACGGCCCTATCGCATGCCATCGGCATGTCTCGGCGTTACGGCGCCACGCTCTACACGGTGAGTGTAGTTCCTGCGGAGATTAGCGAGGATGTTCAGCCACCGGACCCGTTCCAGCTTCGGCATTCCGCTGAGAACAAGATGGCGAACCTTGTAAAGTCGGGGTTGTTCCAAGGAATCAAGCATCACGAGCTGGTGAAGGAAGGGGAAGGCTTCGTCTCGGAGGTGCTTTCGGATTTGATCGGCAAGCTGGAGATTGATCTGGTCGTGCTCGGCACGCATGGTCGTGGGGGATTTAAGAAGCTCGTGCTCGGCTCGGTAGCGGAAGAGATTGCGGACTCTGCGTGCCGCCCCGTGCTTACCGTAGGGCCACACATCTCTTCGAAATTGGGGCCGGAGCTGAAGCTGCGGAGAATCCTGTACGCGACCGACTTGCTGCCCGGTTCGGCCAGAGCGCTTACGTATGCGCTGTGGCTGGTGGAGCACGAGCGCGCCCACCTGACTTTGCTTCATGTTCTCAGGATGCCCAGCGATGTTCCGTCGGGATACCCAGAGGCTGCGAGGGACACTGCAATGAAGCGCCTTGTGGAACTGCTCCCGCCCGAAACAACCCTTTCCGTGGAAACGGAATTCATCGTGGAGGTCGGGGCGCCGGCGGGACACATCTTGAAGGTGGCTGAAGACCAACGTGCCGACTTGATTGTGATGGGACCGCACCGTACCTCCTACCCTGGGATATCCGCGCATCTGCCGTGGGCCACGCCTCACCAGGTGCTTTGTCATGCCCGGTGCCCCGTCTTGACGGTGCGGGATTGAATTATTGAGAAGTTGTTCCACGCAAGCCATTGGAGAGGAAACATCTCAGGATGAGTGATGCCCGCAAGGGGATAGAAAGGGGTTGGTGGAGAACCCCGCTGTTACAGCGGATAGCCTCCCTACAGTCACGTGAGGATCAGCTATTCCTTGTTCTAACGCTGGCCATCGGTGCTTTGACGAGCCTGGCGGTTGTCGCTTTCATCTTGCTCACTGAACGACTGGGAATGCGGCTCTATCCCGTGCATAGCGCTGCCTGGCGACGGGTGCTAACCCCGGTCGTGGGCTCGCTAGGCGTCGGGTATCTGCTGTTCCGCTACTTTCCGTACGCTCGAGGCAGCGGCGTACCGCAGACCAAAGCCGCGCTCTTCGCCCGCGAAGGTGTGATCACCCTACGCACGGTCCTCGGAAAGTTCTTTTGCACCTCAGCCACACTTGCCAGCGGTATCCCGCTGGGGCGCGAGGGACCTGCCGTCCAAGTGGGCGCTGGCATTGCCTCGGTGCTGGGCCGCCGTCTGGGACTGCGACCCGAGAAGGTAAAGGCGCTCCTGCCGGTCGGAGCTGCGGCAGCAATTGCGGCCGCGTTTAATACCCCGCTGGCGGCAGTGTTGTTCGCGCTCGAGGAAGTCGTGTCCGATCTCCACGCACCGGTGCTGGGCTCGGTGGTGCTGGCCTCAGGGACTTCCTGGGTGGTGCTACGCCTGCTTCTCGGCAATAACCCCCTCTTCAAGGTGCCGCAATACCGACTGGTCCATCCCCTGGAGTTGGGGATTTATGCGGTCCTCGGCGTGGTCGGCGGTCTGGTGTCGGTTGTGTTCACCAAGCTCCTGCTGGGCATGCGGGAGCGCTTCCTGCGGTTCCCGAAGAAGACCGTATGGTTCCAACCCGGGGTGGGCGGGTTGATGGTCGGCCTGATGGGCTGGTTTGTGCCACAGGTCCTCGGCGTGGGTTATGGGTATGTCGGCGACGCCCTGAACGGGAGGATGGCGCTCAAGCTGATGGCCCTGTTGGTGGTTCTGAAACTCTTGACTACCACCACCAGCTATGCCTCGGGCAACGCGGGCGGGATTTTCGGACCCAGCCTGTTTATCGGCGCCATGCTGGGAGGCACGGTAGGAAGCGTAGCGCATCGCTTGTTGCCAGCCTATACCGCGACAGCCGGGGCCTACGCTCTCGTCGGAATGGGCACGGCCTTCGCGGGTATCGTGCGCGCGCCCATGACCTCCGTGCTGATGATCTTTGAGACGACACGGGACTATACAGTCATCGTCCCTCTGATGATTTCCAATCTGGTGAGCTTCTTCATTTCCTCCCGGTTGCAACGGGAATCCATCTACAACGCCCTAGCGCTTCAGGATGGCATCCACCTGCCCACGACCGAGACGCGCCAGCGGCATGCTCAACGTCAGGTAATCCAGGCGATGCATGCCGCAACGGAGGTTCTGCCGGCGCAGATGACGGTTCGCGAGGCGCTGCTACGGGTTAGCTCGAGCACATTCGAAGCTTGGCCGGTGACCGATCGACAAGGTGTAATAGGTGTTGTCAGCCTGGCAAGGCTCGAGCGAGCGTGGGGAGAAGGCGCTGCTGACGAACGGTTGGGTAACCTTGTAGATGCCAGCACTTTCCCACACCTCCACCCGGATCAGACGCTCGATTCGGTGCTTGAGCGCATGGGCGCGGCCCAGCTCGAACTCTTGCCCGTCGTTAGCCGCGCTGACGTACACAAGCTCGAAGGCGTCATAACCCTGCGCGATGTTCTGAATTCGTTTGGTGTCGGTCCGCACGACCCAGCTTCACACTCCGCATAGAACTATCCAGTCATCAGCGGTTTTCCTGTAACCGGCACCTGTCCAGTGATTTCTGCACCCGCTTTCGCTGGCTGCGCAGACCGAAGCTCTGTGGTCTTCAGGGGTTAGGAATCCGGCGAAGCGCGGAGCTTTGCTCTGATGCGCCAGCCCGCGTCGGAGAACCGACGCTGAAAAGGCACTATCGAATGCGCTTACTTAGGCGCTCCGTAGCGCTTGCGAAGTTCCAGGTTGACCTCCAATACGTTTACCATCTTTTCCCCAGCCAGCCCGCCAAACGGAGCTTTGGCATTGGCCTGAAGTATCTGGTCGATTTCTCTACGGATTGCCGCGGGATTATGCTGGGTGTCAGCAGCCCATTTGGAAGCGACTCGATCCAACTGGTATTCAGCGTTCTGGAGGGTAATGTCGGGATCGAGGCCAGAACCGGAAGTCGTTACCATATCACCAGGAACGTTCTGTAGATCAGCGTCAGGATGGTCCTGCCGCCACATGTCGAAGAAGATCGACTGAATATCCGAACCATCCTTGACCGGTTCAATCGCATCGTATGACGCTGCCGAAGTTCGGGGCTGGAAGTATTCGTGCTTCGTGAGTGGCGTAGTGCGCGAGGACTGCGTGCCGCCCGTCAAGCGCCGATTCCCTTTGCGGCAGTACTTCTGTTAGAATCCGCGCTACGGGAGGGGTTCACTAGCTCTCATGAAGATCTGCCCCACTTGCCAGCAGACCTACTCCGATGATGTTGAGTTCTGTCCGCGCGACGGCGCGCACCTCACCGCTCAAGCCACGGAAACCGAAGCGCAGCTTGCCGGCCAACTCCCCCGCCGTTTTCGCATCGTCCGCCGGTTGGGCGCGGGCGCGATGGGTACGGTCTTCCTCGCCGAGCAGATTGCGGTGGGCAACCGTCCGGTAGCGCTCAAAGTCTTGAACCGCAAGCTGCTCGATGCCCCCGAGTTCCTGCTGCGTTTTCAGAATGAAGCGGCTTCCACGGGGCGCATTCATCACCCGAACGTCGTCACCATTTACGAATCCGGCCAGGCCGATGACGGCACGCCCTACATCGCCATGGAGTTTCTGGAAGGCGAATCTCTCCGTCAGGCCCTCTCGCGGCGGGGCGCGCTCCCCGTGCCCGAGGTTGCGGAAATTCTCCAGCAAGCGGCACGAGGACTGAACGCCGCGCACAAGCTAGGCATCATTCATCGCGACCTCAAACCCGATAACATCTTCCTCACCCGCGCAGACGACGAATCTGTAGCGCCGGTGTCCTCACCGGCGAACGTACTGGTGAAAATCGTCGATTTCGGCATTGCCAAGCTGCGGGAATCCGCCACCCAAACGCAGACCGGCGTGGTGCTCGGCACGCCCGCTTATATGTCGTTCGAGCAGGCTTCCGGTATGAGAAGCGATGAACTCGACGCGCGCTCCGACATCTACTCGCTGGGCGTGGTGGTGTACGAGATGCTCACCGGGCGCGCGCCGTTTCAGTCCGACACGCCAGTCGGATACCTGCGGATGCACATGCAGGAAGAACCCCCGCCACTCCGCGCCGTCAAACCGGACCTGCCCGCGCTGCCCCAAGTCGAAAGCGTGGTGATGAAGGCACTCAGCAAAGACCGCGACCAGCGCTACGGTTCTGTCTTGGAATTTGCATGCGAACTAGCCAGCGCCGCTCAGCTTTCGCCCACGGCCCAATCCCCGGTGACAATTCCTCCAACCCGAATCGTGCCGCCGCCTGCGTTGACCAAACCGCCGCATCCCGCGGCTGTGACAGAGAGTTCAAGCCGGGTAAAGTTCGCCGTCCTTGGCTTGGTTCTGCTGGCCGTCATGGCCGCCGGGATTTGGTATTTCTCCCGCTCGGCAGAGCAGCCAGCAGCGCATGTTACGAGCCCGGCGTCCGGCGCTACCGTGCCCGCTGCGCAAAAGCCCATGGTCGAGGCACCGCTGGCGGAGTTTGGTCCCACGCCAGGGGCGGCGAGGCTCAATCCCAAAGACGGACTCAAGTATGTCTGGATTCCGCCCGGGACCTTCATGATGGGTTGCTCGCCGGGAGACACCGAATGTGGCGATGACGAGAAACCGCTGCATCAGGTGACCATCACGAAAGGTTTCTGGCTGGGGCAGACAGAAGTGACAGTGGGGGCGTACAAACGCTTCGCAGGGGCGACAGGACGGCAAATGGCACCTGAGCCAGACTTTGACGGGAGGCCGCTCGATCGTGGTCGGCGTGACGAGGCCATGTCCATTGTCAATGTGACATGGGAAGATGCCCAAGCATATTGCCGTTGGGCGGGCGGGAGGCTGCCGACGGAAGCCGAGTGGGAGTATGCGGCGCGAGCTGGGAGCACCGCATCACGTTATGGCGATTTGGATGAAATTGCGTGGGACGCCGACAACAGCGGGCGTCAACGCTTGGACAGCGCCAGGATTCTGAAGGAAGACAAAGCTAATTACGCGTACCGCCTGAAGGAAAACGGCGACAGCACGCACGATGTCGGCTTGAAGCGAGCCAACGGTTTCGGGCTGTACGACATTCTGGGGAACGTGTGGGAGTGGGTGAACGACCGGTACGACGAGAACTATTACCGGAACAGCCCGTCTCAAGACCCCACGGGGCCGAGGAGGGGGAGGGGCGACGAGCGCGTTCTGCGCGGCGGGTCCTGGAACGACTCTCCCTGGTACGTTCGGGTATCGTCCCGCATGAGCTTCAATTCAGAGCTTATGTTCAACAACAGCGGGTTCCGCTGTGGCGGGGAAGTAACTGGCCCTTGACCCTTTTTCGTTTCCCTTTGGCGTCTTGCTAGGAGGGCGGAGCCCAATCTGCGTCGAGGCTGGAGGTGGAGAGTGAGCGGTGAACACGAGTACGAGTATACGAAGTACCTTGCATGGGAAAGAGACGCGCTCAACCGTTTGTACTACGGCCTTTGGATATTGTTTATGGCGGGTTTCGTGTATTCATTCCACGTCCCTGCTGTTCCGCATCCCTGTATCGTGCCCTGGGCCATGGTATTCTTCAGGGTGCTGGCGGTGGTTGGTACCGGCGTCAACTTCCTCATGCAGTACCACGCGCTCGCATCGCTCAGCCACATTCGGATCATGCAGTTGAAGAAAGGGCAAGGCAACCAGCGCGGCGCCGATGAAGAGGGTACCAGAGCTCAACGATCTGATCGAATCGTGTGCGGCTGTGAGATTCCACTGCACGTGATTGCAGCCACCTTCTTGATCGAGGCCCTGGTTCTTTCGTTCCTTGTTTACTCTCCCTGGCGAACTTAAGAGCGGGACTTCACTTTGGCATGCCCGAAGTGAAATGCTAGACTGTTCTCGCGTGGAGGAAATCAAAACAGGGGGTTACGCCATGCTGGTTATTGCCACAAGGAAGGGGGCAAAGATCATGGTACCCGGATATTGGGCAACCATGGAAGCAACGGTGAAGTGTCCGCACCCCGGCTGCAAAGCGGAGTATTTCCTCGGTCAGCAGCAACCCTTCAAGGACGAAAAGCTGTGGCCGACGCTGATTGCGGAATTGTCAGGCCGCCTGGAAGATGAGCATGGGAACGAACGGGAACACTCAGACAAAATAGACCTTCATATGTAACCTGCGCGTCGCGAGCTTTTTGTTGCGCTAATCGCGGGCCAAAGCGGCGGGCTGGGGCAGAGCGCAGTACCGCGCCAGTCCGCCGACAACAAAAGTGTATGGAGATGAGCACTCGGGGAGACAATAATGACCGAGGAAGAAATCATATGTCAGCACCTCGACAATGTGCCGCGTGTCGTATCTGACCCGAGCAAAAAACTCCCTGTGTACTAGCCTGAAGTATGGTAAGCCCATGGATGATGCTCCAAAGAATCTCTACAAATATCTTCCGCCTGATCGTGCCTCAGATGTTTTGGGGAAGCTTCTGATTCGTTTTAGCCAAGTCTCCGTCATGAATGATAAGGAGGAGTTCAAGCCCCCTATCAAGGGACTCGCCGCCAGGTCGCGGTTGGAGCAAGTCATAAGAGAAAGATTTGACGTGAGGTTTCCAGGTTCAATCCAACTGATCGAAAAGTCACTCCCCCCTCAAGAAGCAGCGCAATTGATCCAGGAGAGTATTTCGAAGTGTGCCGACAAGGCAGAGCTAGACCTGGTGAAGAGCATCGACACCATCTACAAAATAAACAATGAGAATTTTGGGATACTCTCACTTTCGGAAGACGCGACCAGCACGAGGATGTGGAAGCGTTACGCAGATTGTGGACGAGGTTTTCTGATTGAGTTAGATCCCCATCATTCTTGGTTTTGGGATAAAAAAGAAGAGAGAGACGATCTTCGCCACCTTCGACGTGTTAACTATGCATCCAGTCGCCCTCCCGCGTATCTCTTCGAGACCACCGGCCAAGACTATCTGTATACGAAGGAAAAGAAGTGGGAACACGAAAAGGAATGGCGCATCATTCGCAACTTCAACGACGCGGTGTGCAAAATCGGCAAAGATAACACTGGAACGGATATCCTGCTGTTTGCCATTCCTCCCAATTGCATACTAAGCGTCGTGGTCGGACATAAGGCCAGCCACGAGTCCGTCCGACAAATGCGAGCCACCGTTGCGGCAAACCCGTCTCTTTCACACGTGTGTTTTAGAGCGGCCATATTAAAGGATGATGGGTCGATTGAGGTAGTGACTAGCGGGCCACGGTCAATGCAGTCCTGACCGTAGGTTATTCCCTTGATTTGGAAGGCATGACCTGCTGCGGTATCTTTAAATGAATCCCGTGCGGAAAGGGCTGGTGAAGCGGCCGGAAGATTAGCGGTGGTCGAGTCACAACAATTTTGCTTTGGACGAGCCACAGGTGGCGGCGCGCCGCATCCAGATTGACGACGCGCGGTTGCCGCTGGGATATCGGGCATGAGGAAAGCCCACGGTCATGACCGCATTGACCATGGCTACCCGCTTAGCGCTTATTTAGGTCTTTACAGTGCTGGCACAATCTATAACCAGCTGTTCCTGGGCGACGCTCCTTTTTAGGGATGTCGTGGCCGGAAGGGCAGTTGTTGTTGTTGTGATAGACGCGACCTGCGGCTGGCTTTTTCACTTCATTGACGGAGTTGAAAGGGTTAACTGTCATTGGACCATTCTCCTAGAGAACGAGCAAGTTTATCACTGAATCCGGGAGGGCGCCACGTGCTTCTGCTCAGAAACTAGCCGCAAGCCGATTTTTAACGCTGGTTCCGTGCCATGCTCGGCCCCTCGCTGGCCGGACATTCAAGCGGCTCAAACGGCGGGCGATCTCGCGGAATGTCGCCCCCCGGCTTCGCCAGTCCTGCATGAGGGCCAACACCTCCGGCGCGGGTCGGCGGGCGTAGTGGGATGCCCTGGCTCGTTCGCGGGCGCAGGTACCGGCGGGTGGCGGATACATTGCCTTTTATGTATGCGCCCCACGAACACGGGCAACATCTCTGTCACCGCGTCCTATCCGCAGCCTGTTCCGGCTTCTTAACGGTCGCCGACATAAAATGTCCGGCGCGGCGGATCGGCGCCACCCGCGAGGGCAAAAGTAGCGCAGGGCCCGCACTCCGGCCCTGCGGCTCTTCCAGCGGCGCGGGTCCTTTGCGCGCCGCACATTGCGTAATCTTGGTTTTTCTAACCTTGCCTGGAATGAAATCATCACAACTTTGGCCGCACCGTCAATACTACGGCGCGGTGGAAAAGCCGCAGGGCTGGAGAGCGAGCCCTGCGCTACCACCCGCGCTCACGCCTGATGCCCTTCGCATCTCACGACTTGTTCATAAGGGCTTTTTCCACCGCTTCCGGGTTTCTATCAATCACCGTCAAGTAGGCGCGCAAGTAATTTGCGATTGACGATTTTCGATTGGCGATTGACGAACGAGGTCAAGAACAGAGCCAAGTGATGTCTGGCAAGTTCCACCCACGGGAGGTGACACCGCCGAACTGGGGGAGGGCAAAGACGCGCGGGGCTTGATTTTCCGCGGCGTCTTCTTTAGATTCGAAAGTATTATGGGTGAAACATTGAAGGACGAGATCAACGAGCAACTGGACAAGCTGGATACCCCGCAACAGCGCCGGGTGCTGGAATTTGCGCGAGGCTTGGCCTCGCCGGCCGGCGTTTCGGGCACCAAGCTGCTCCGATTTGCGGGGGCCATCGCTCCGGCCGACCTCGAAACCATCTCACGGGCCACCCTTGAGGGCTGTGAGCACGTTGACCTGAATGCCTGGTAGAACACTTCTCGATACCAACATTTTAACCACGTAGCAGGGCTCGCCTCTGAAGCGTGGCGACCGTGGCCATTGCTGGAGCACGGCTTGACATTCCCCCGCCCACAGTCTAATGTGAGGCTTATGGATTACCAGAAATATATCACGATCGAGCCGGGCAAGCGCGGGGGGAAACCCTGCATTCGCGGCATGCGCATTACGGTTTACGAAGTCCTCGACTATCTGGCTTCGGGCATGACCGAAGCGGAAATTCTGGCCGATTTCCCGGACCTTACGGCGGAAGACCTTAAGGCCTGTCTGGCCTTCGCGGCCGACCGCGAACGCAAACTGGTCACGATTCCTACGTGAAGCTTCTCCTTGATCAGAACCTATCGCCGCGCCTGGTGCAAGCACTTGAGGCTGTCTACCCCGGTTCTTCTCGCGTGCGGCTGCTGGGTCTGCGGGACGCAGATGACGCAGTGGTTTGGGAATTTGCCCGTGATCACGACTTCGTCATCGTGTCGAAGGATTCCGATTTTCATCAGCGAAGTTTCGTTCTCGGGTTTCCACCCAAGGTCATATGGATCCGCCGTGGCAATTGCCCCACGACAGATATCGAAAAGGTTTTTAGGGAGCGCCAATCCAGTATCCTGGAATTTTGTGAGGATGATATCCACGCGTTCTTGGCCCTTTCTTAGCGGGTAGCGGTGAGCGTTTTTCTGACCGTGGGGTTTTTCATGCCTGATACCCCTCGTCTCCCACGCCTTGTTCATGAGCGCTTTTTCCACTGCTTCCGGGTTTCTATCGATCACTGTCAAGTAGGCGCGCACCGCGCTATCTGGAGGCCTGCGCCCTTGCCCCCGTTCCTGGAGCGAGCGCGGGCTGGCCGCATAGCGCCGTGAGAATTCCGCTTGCCTGGACTTGTCTCGCGGGGCCGTTTCGCTGACAAAGGAGGCCGACAAAGGCTTGCGGTTGGGCCTAGCGTGGAGTAGAATGCCGCCCTCCCGGCCGGAAGGTATAGATTGAGGCCGTGAGAGGTGACACCCGAAAAGTGGCAGGAGAATTGGGCAGGGGTTTGTTGCTTCCCAAGCGGCAGCGGATCCTCGGATGGTCGGCGGTTTCAATTTCGACCCTCGTCGCCGGGTTCTGGGGCTTTTGGGGTGGCATCGAGAGCTTTCATGAAGGCTGGTATTTCACCAGCTTTTAGAAGAACCTCGCCTTGATGTTGGGGCAGTACCTTAGCCCCATGATCCTCGTGGTTGGGTTGAGCGCTATCGCGATTCGCTGGCGGCGTTCTGCTTTGCTGATTTTCGGAACCCTTGCCGTCGCCGTCGTCCTCTTTTTTCATGGTGCAGCCGTACCTGTCAGGATGATCGCGATACCGCTCATTGTCGTGGGCGTGCTCTATCACTTTGGACGTCCCGAACCGCGCCGTTGGGCCCTGCGGTCGGTAATCTGTCTTCCCTTTCTTACGGTGATCGTTTGCGGTGCATATCCCGGCTGGCGCGCGATTCATCGATTTGATGATGGCAACTACGGATCGCGAATCATCGCGGGAGACGGCGTCGAACTGGTCTGGGCGCCGGAAGGACCGGGATGGCCTTCCCACTACGCATCCTGGTCACAGGCTCGGCAAACTTGCGCATCCCTGACTGCGGACGGCCGCTCGATCTCAGATAAACCACAAAATGTGTGGCGCTTGCCAACCGTCGATGAAGCTGTTCGATCATTGGTCTATCGCGGTCGTAATGCCGGTGGCGTTTGGGACCCAACCCTCCGGCGAGCGCAATACCGGGTAATGCCCGACAAGGACTCGCCACTTTGGAACCCACACTCACAAGTGATCTACTGGTGGACTGGCACCGAGGTTGGGAACGATAAGGCCTTTCGCATTGCTTACAACGGCTATGTCTTTGCGCTCGACAAGCGTGGGTGGGGCGATTACTGGGCCTACCGGTGTGTTAGGGAACAGGGAATAGGGAAATAGGGAATAGGGAACAGGGAATAGGGAGTACGGAATAGGGAACAGGAAGAAAGAATAGGGAATCAGTGATCACCGGGGAAAAGCCGCGGACCTCAAAACCGGAGGTCCGCGCTACTTTATCCTTCACTGTTTACCCTTTACGCTTATCCTTTGCCCTTTGTCGGGAACTGCCGGTCTAAATCGAGATTGAGCTTGAGGACATTGACCCGAGGCTCACCCAGGAAACCCAAGTCCGGGCCTTTCGTATTTTGGGTGATAAGCTGCTCTACTTGTTCAAGGCTGATGCCGCGCGCTTTGGCGACCCTTGCGGCCTGCGCCTCAGCCGAAGCAGGGCTGATGTCCGGATCGAGCCCGCTGGCCGATGCGGTGAGCAGGTCGGCTGGAATTGGCTGGGTGTAGTCAGGGTTTTCCTTGCGGAATTGCTCCACAGAGCCCTTCACACGGTCGATCAGCTTCTGATTAGTCGGGCCGTAATTGGAGCCGGTGGAAGCAGTTGCATCATACCCATCGTTACCCGCCGACGAGGGACGTGGATGGAAATATTCCGGCTTGGTGAAATTCTGGCCAATGAGGGCCGACCCAATCTCCTTCCCATCCACTTTCAAAATGCTTCCGTTGGCCTGCCAATGAAAGAGAACCTGGCAGAGGCCAGTGACAACACCCGGATAAACTAACCCCGTGAGCACTGTCAGGACGAGCATCAAACGAAACGCTGGGGCGATTTGGTGACGCATAAGACTCCTCAAAGGTTAAAGGGTAAAGGCTAAAGTTTAAAGGAAGTCCTTCATCCTTTAATTGAAGTCCTTCACCCTTTGCTATTGATTCTGTGTGCTTTATCCTCTCATCCGTTAAGCCGTTTACCCTTCATCCTTTACCCTTTAGCCTTTACTCAGGCCAAGTGCAACAATCCGAGCAGCCGATCGATCAGAAAGATGCATGGAAAGGGCGCAATGAAACCGCCCAATCCGTAGATCCAGAGGTTGCGGCGCAACATCGCGGCAGCGCTTTGCGGCCGGTATTTCACCCCACGCAGCGCGAGCGGCACGAGCGCGACAATGATCAAGGCGTTGAAGATCACCGCGGCCAACACGGCGCTGTGGGGATTGTGAAGGCGCATGATGTTGAGCGCGGCAAGCGCCGGATAGGTGGTCATAAACATGGCCGGAATAATCGCGAAGTATTTCGAAACATCATTGAGAATGGAAAAGGTGGTCAACGCGCCGCGGGTGATCAGTAACTGTTTTCCGATAGCCACCACCTCGATGAGCTTGGTGGGGTTGCTATCGAGGTCCACCATGTTTCCGGCCTCTTTGGCCGCCATGGTGCCGGTATTCATGGCCACGCCGACGTCGGCCTGCGCCAGCGCCGGCGCGTCGTTGGTGCCGTCTCCGGTCATGGCCACCATGCGCCCGCCAGCCTGTTCTTTGCGGATATACTTGAGCTTGTCTTCCGGTGTCGCCTGAGCAAGAAAATCGTCCACACCTGCCTCGGCAGCAATCGCCGCAGCGGTCAGCGGGTTGTCGCCGGTGATCATCACGGAGCGGATGCCCATGGCGCGGAGTTGAACGAGGCGGTTCTTCATGCCCCCTTTGACGATGTCCTTGAGGTGCACAACCCCTAACATCCGCGCGCCATCCGCCACCGCTAGGGGTGTGCCTCCGGCGCGGGAGATGCGGTCAGAGATACCTAGGAAGTCGGCGGGCACTTGCCCCCCTTGCTCCTTGACGAAGTTAAGGATGGCGTCCGTGGCCCCTTTGCGCAACCAACGCCCATCCAAATTCACCCCGCTCATGCGACTATAGGCAGAAAAGGGAATGAAATGTGCCCCTGGGTCGGCCACTTCTCTGCCGCGCAACTGGAACTTCTGCTTCGCCAATACGGTGATGGAACGTCCTTCCGGTGTTTCGTCGGCCAAGCTCGACAATTGCGCGGCGTCCGCAAGCTCCGCTTCGCTCACGCCTTTGACCGGAATGAATTCCACCGCTTGCCGGTTGCCGAGCGTAATGGTGCCCGTCTTGTCCAGTAAGAGCGTATCGACATCGCCGGAGGCTTCGACGGCTTTGCCGCTCATGGCCAAGACGTTGTGCTGCATGACGCGGTCCATGCCCGCGATCCCGATGGCGGAGAGCAGCCCGCCGATGGTCGTCGGGATCAGGCACACCAACAAGGAAACCAACACCGCCACGGTCGGCACCGTCCCGGTTCCGGCGGAGGTGATGCTATAGATCGCAAAAGGCTGGAGAGTAGAAACGGCGAACAAAAAGATGAGCGTCATGCCGGCAATCAGGATGTTCAGCGCGATCTCGTTGGGAGTCTTCTGCCGCTCGGCGCCCTCCACGAGCGCGATCATCCGATCCAGAAACGTTTCACCCGGGTTGGAAGTGATCTTGATTTTGATCTGGTCCGAGAGAACTTTGGTTCCACCCGTGACCGCACTTCGGTCGCCCCCTGACTCACGAATCACCGGGGCGCTTTCGCCGGTGATGACGGACTCGTCAACGGTCGCGATGCCCTCGATCACCTCTCCGTCCCCGGGGATGATGTCTCCCACTTCACAGAAGACGACGTCTCCGGCGCGAAGCTTCGAGGCAGGTACGCTGTCCATCTTATCCTTGGCAACAACGCGCTTGGCGATCGATTCGGATCTTGTTTTGCGCAACGTATCAGCCTGCGCCTTGCCGCGCGCTTCCGCCATAGCCTCGGCAAAGTTGGCGAAAAGAACGGTGAACCAAAGCCACAAATCTATTTGGATCTCGAATCCCAAGCTTGGCGCTTGGATGAAGGCGTCACGAATCAGAAAAACCCCAACCAGCGCTGCGCCCACTTCCACCACAAAAATCACAGGGTTCTTCAGCAGCGTGACAGGATTCAGCTTTACGAACGAGTCTTTCAGGGCGCGCCCCACAAGCTCCGGATCGAACAAAGGACGCGCCCGGACGAGTCTCTTCGGAATGAGTGTGGTCAGATCGTCAATCAGAGGAGGAGTCGCAGTCGTTGCCATGGATTAGCTCCAGAAAGAAAGCATCAGCGAGGAAAACAGTTTCCCCTGGTGCATGAGGTAATGCTCGACCAGTGGACCCAGCGCCAGCGCTGGGAAGAATGTCAAGGCGCCGACGACAATCACGGTCCCTACCAAAAGTCCTACAAAAAGGGCGCCGTGCGTCGGGAAGGTGCCACTTGAAGAAGGCACCCTCTTCTTAACCGCCAAGCTGCCGGCGATGGCCAGAGTCGGGATAATGAACGCGAATCGTCCAAGCACCATCGCCAAGCCCAGGGTGAGGTTGTACCAGGGTGTGTTGGGGTTGATCCCGGCAAAGGCGCTGCCATTGTTCTCCGAGGTGCTCGAGTACGCGTACAAGAGCTCACTGAAGCCGTGGGGGCCGGAGTTGCCGAGATTGGCTATCGCCGGGCCGGGCGGGTTCCAGTAGCCATTCTTTGCAAACGGAATAACGGCGCTAATCGCCGCGAACACGAGTATGCTGAAAGCAGTCGCTAGGATGGCCAACATGGCCATCTTGACCTCTTTCTGCTGGATCTTCTTACCCAGATATTCCGGCGTCCTGCCCACCATGAGTCCCGCGATGAAAACCCCCACAATGGCGTACAAAAGGATGCCGTACAAGCCCGACCCCACTCCTCCGAAAATGACTTCATCCGTTTGCAAGTTGAACATCGGGACGAGGCCGCCAATGGGAGTAAGGCTGTCGTGAGCGCTGTTTATGGCGCCACAGCTTGCGTCGGTTGTCACGGTCACAAACAACGCCGAGGCGGGGATGCCAAAGCGCGTTTCCTTACCCTCCATGTTGCCGCCAGCCTGTTTGCCGGTGTAAGTGCTTTCCAGTCCGAGTTTCGCGAGAAGGGGATTGCCCGCCTGCTCGTAGTGGTAACAAGTGAAAACGCCCACTGCAAACATCACGGCCATGGCGGCAAAGAGAGCCCAGCCTTGCCTTGTGTCGCCCACCATGCCGCCGAAGGTATACGTTAGCCCGGCCGGCACCAGGAAAATCAGGAGCATTTGGAGGAAGTTGCTTAACGGCGTTGGGTTTTCATAGGGGTGCGCGGAGTTGGCGTTAAAGAACCCTCCGCCATTGGTTCCCAGCATCTTGATTGCTTCTTGAGAGGCAACAGGACCCTGCGGAATTGTCTGGGCAGCCCCCTCTAGGGTCTTGACCGTGGCATAGGGATGAAAGTTCTGGATGGCGCCCTGGGAGCAGAGGATCAATGCGGCGACAAAGGCGATCGGCAACAAGACATAAAGCGTCGAGCGCGTGAAATCGACCCAGAAATTGCCGACGGCCTTGGCCTCCTGCCGGGCGAAACCACGTATCATCGCTACTGCTACCGAAATACCCACGGCCGCAGAGGCAAAATTTTGCACGGCGAGAGCTGCCATCTGTACGAAATAACTGAAGGTCATCTCCCCGCTGTAGGCTTGCCAATTCGTGTTGGTGAGGAAGCTCACTGCCGTGTTAAAGGCGAGGTCCGGGGTTACGGGCGTGGCTCCTGAGGGCGCGGCCTTGGCGCCAAAGTGCATGGGATTGAAGGGCAAGATGCCTTGGAGGCGCTGGATGACATAAACGAACAGAAAACCCGCCACGCTGAAGGCAATCAGCGATGCAGCGTATTGTGTCCAGCGTTGTTCGGTATCCTCGCGCACACCAGCCAGGCGGTAGATGAGGCGTTCCACCGGCCGCAGCAACGGATGGAGAAAGGTCCGCTGGCCCTCAAATACCTTGGCCATATGAGCGCCAAGAGGCTTGGTGAGGGCAAGGACCACGACGAAGTAAGCGACGATCTGCAAAATGCCAAGCGCTGTCATGTTTATTCCTCATTCCGGTACACCACCCCTTAATCCCCTCCTCACTGAGGAGGGGATTAAGGGGTGGTCTCAAAAGCGTTCAGGACGAAGCAAGGCGTAGACGAGGTAAACGAATAGAAAAAACGCCGTCAGCCCTGAGATGATGTAGTCCACGGCATACCTCCCTCTTACAGACGGTCACAGGCTTTAGTGGAAGCCCAGCAGGCAACAAACAATAATATCCCGATAAGGACGTAAACCAGATCCAGCATGATCTTTTGCCTCGATTCCACGAAGATCACACGATGCCACCGTTCTTTCATGTGCGACCCTATCTAGTAGTGTGCTCGACTACGCATAAAGAAAGCATAAGGATTCGCCAAGGATTTCATTAAGTCGAGAGTCGAGGAGTCGAGAAGTTTAGAAGTGGAGAAGTAGAAGGCAGATTTCGCCTTACTGCTGCTTGCGACTCCTCGACTTCTCAACTCTTGACTTCTCGACTTGTTTCCACAATCCAAAATCTAAAATCCAAAATCGCCCGAAGCGCCAGTCCTTAGTCCCGAGCCCCTAGTGCCCAGCCCCGAATTTCGGCTATACTGAATCGGTCGGGTGTGCGCCAGCGAATGGGAAACGAACTGATCCAACTAATCGTCGCCAATCAGCCGGGACTGGCCGGTGCGCCGCAATCTCCTTCTGCTGCGGCTGGCGCGGCGTCGAGCTTCGCGGTCTCGGGGGTTGTGAACGAAGGGACTACGACGAGCGAGGCGTGTGGGGCGGGAACAAGGCCTGGGTCTACAAATGCTCACCAGCAGGGGGGGACGGTTGCGCCGGCTGGCGCCCTGAAGACCTTTTACATTGAAACCTTTGGATGCCAGATGAATGTGCACGATTCGGAGAAGGTGCAAGGCGTGCTGCTGGCGCGTGGGATGAGGCCCGTCGAAAACCACGCTCAGGCTGACCTTGTGCTTTACAACACGTGCAGCATCCGGGAAAAGGCCGCGCAGAAAGTCTTTTCACGGCTTGGGGCTTTCCGGCAGGGCAGAAGTGGCGCGGGGAAAGTGATTGGAGTGTTGGGCTGCGTGGCGCAGCAGGAAGGCGAGCGGTTTTTTGAGCGTGCGCCGCAGGTCAGCCTTGTCTGCGGCTCCGCGAGCTATTCGAAACTGCCGCAGTTGCTTGACCAGCTCGAAGCCGGAAATCAGCGCCTAACCGGTCTCTCGCTCGACACGGAGGAGTGCTTTGAGACTGAGGTGACCCGCCGCGATAACCCTTTCCGGGCTTATCTCACCATCATTGAAGGCTGCGGCCAGCGGTGCGCATTCTGTGTCGTGCCCATGACGCGCGGCCCGCAGCGAAGCCGTCCGAGCCACAAGATCCTGGCCGAGGCCCGGCGGCTAGTGGATGAGGGTTACTCGGAAATCCAGCTCCTGGGCCAGATCGTCAACGCCTGGTGTGATCCCTCGCCGGCGCGGCTGAGTTTTGCGGAATTGCTTTCGCGCGTGGCTGAGGTTCCGGGAATTCGCCGCGTGCGGTTCACCACCTCTCACCCGAGGTTTTTCACCGCCGATATCGTCCAGGCGATAGACGCGAACCCCACCCTTTGCGACCAAATTCACCTCCCCGTGCAATCCGGCTCCACGGCAGTCCTGGCGCGGATGCTGCGGGGGTACACGCGAGAGGAGTATCTGGAAAAAATCCATTGCATTCGCAAAGCGCGGCGTGCGATCAGCCTTTCCACGGACATCATTGTCGGTTTTTGCGGGGAAACTCGGCAGGATTTTGAACAGACGCTTTCGTTGATGAAGGAAGTGGAGTACGATCAAGTCTTCTGCTTCAAATACTCACCACGCCCGAATACACTTGCGGAAGGACGTGGCGATGCTATAGCGGAGGAGGAGAAGGGGCGGCGACTGGCGGAACTTCAGGAATTCCAGCGGCAAATCCAGTTGCGGCGCAATCAGGCGCTGCTGGGCGAAAGTTTCGAAGTCCTTGTGGAAGGATACCAGGCGCGCTTGGGGCAGGCGGTGGGGCGCAGCACTACGAACCGCGTGACAAACTTTCCGGGCAGCTCTGAGGATGTTGGACGCTACTTCACGGTGAAAGTGACCTCGGCCGGGCCCAACAGCCTAGTGGGGGTGCGTGCGTAGGGGCGGCGTTCGCCTCCGTGTGCTCCGTGGCCAGAAAAAGCCCAACACGGAGGTCACTAAGATCCTCTGTGCGCTCTGCGTTGAAGCTTTTGCGGCACGGAGAACACGGAGAATGTCTTTCGGATTGCGTCTGGGTTCGTGGGTCGGTGTGGCGGCGGCTTTACGGTGCCATTTGGCGATCCCGATGGCGCGGGATCGCCGCTAGAAGACCAAACGCAGGCAACAGGCGGCTGGCGCGTGGAAAGGCGGGGCGTGCAGGGGGCCCGGAGGAGCACATGGAAATCGAAATGAAAATCCGCGGTTTGGTGATGGATCCGGTCACCAACATGCCCATCGTGATACTGAAGGATGCCAACGGGGCCTCGGTGCTTCCGATCTGGGTGGGCATCTACGAGGCGAACGCGATTGCGCTGGAAATTGAAAAGGTGACCACGCCCCGCCCCATGACCCATGACCTGCTGAGGAATTTGTTGCTGGGCCTTGAGACGCGCGTTCAGAAGGTCGTGGTGAGCGAGTTGAAGGAAGACACTTTCTACGCCCTGATCTGGCTGGAACGTGACGGACAGGTGATGTCCATCGATTCGCGGCCCAGCGACGCTCTGGCGCTGGCCCTACGCATGGATTGCCCGATTTATGTCGAAGAGGAAGTCCTGAAGAACTCCAAGATCTCCGGCGGGGCTAACGAAAAAGCGAGCAATGAAGAGCTTCGGAAGTGGCTGGAAGGCTTGAACGACGAGGACATGGGACGCTACAAGATGTGACCGCAGGCGGGGGGAATCCCCCTGGGCTGTTTCGGGGCCCGCGAAAAAATCCAACACCCGGCTGGAGCTGCGAGTGAGCACGATAATCGCGATTGCAAACCAGAAAGGTGGAGTGGGCAAGACCACTACCGCAGTCAATCTGGCCGCTGCCTTTGCCCACACGGATAAGCGAACCCTCCTGATTGACCTGGATCCCCAAGCGAACACCACGCTGACTTTCTTTACTCCTGAGGAGGTCACGCACTCGGCCTACGAGGTGCTGGCCGATCACCAAGTGACCCTCTCGCAAGTGGTGAAGGCGACCAAGGTGGCGAATCTTTGCCTGGTGCCTTCCAGAATCTCGCTGGCCAAGCTGGAGGCACACTTGGTGGGGCAGTTCGATGCGCCCTATCGGCTCAAAGACGCTTTGGCTGCGGTGCGAAACGACTTTGACCTCGTGCTGATTGATACCCCCCCGGCGCTCAGCGTCCTTACAGTGAACGCGCTGGTTGCCGCGCACTACCTCCTGGTGCCCATTCAGGCCTCCTACTACGCGTTGGAGGGAACAGACGATCTGTTGGAGACGCTCGAGCGCATCCGCTCGCGCCCCAATCCTGAGTTGGAGTTGCTCGGGGTAATCGTCACGCTTTTTGACAGGCGCACCAATCTGGCGCGGGATACCTACAAACAGGTCCGCGCAGTGTTCGGCAAAAAGGTCTTCAGGACCATCATCGGGAAGAGTGTGCGGCTGGAAGAGAGCCCTGCTTATAAAGAAACCATCTTCACTTTTGCCCCTCACTCATCCGGAGCGCAGGAATACGCGCAGCTAGCGAAGGAGGTCATGCAACGTGTCAGTTAGACGTGCGGGGTTACCTCTGACGGTCAAGATGCGGCACAACGCACACTACGTGGAAGAGATCATCTCCCGAACCGGCGCCGCCATTGGCAGAATGATCCCCCTCGAGGAGCTCCAGCCCAACGCCAGCCAGCCCCGTAAGGATGTCGGCGATTTGCAGGGGCTCACCGACTCGGTGCGGGAGAAGGGCGTGCTGGAGCCGCTGCTGGTGCGTTTCCTGCCCGAGTCGGGAAAGTACATGATCATTTCCGGGGAACGCCGCTACCTGGCGGCGCGCGCCGCGGGACTTTTCGAGCTTCCGTGCATTGAAAAGGACGTTGATGACGCCGAGACGCTCGAGCTGGCGCTGATCGAAAACCTGCAGCGGAAAGACTTGACCCCCTTCGAGGAATCAGACGGAGTGCAGGCGCTGGCCGGCCGTTTCGGCTTGACCCATGAGGAAATCGCCAGGAAAGTGGGGAAGTCGCGCTCCTCGATTACTGAGCTGCTCAGCCTGCGGACCATTCCCGATGAGATTAAGGCATTGTGCATTGAAAAGGGAGTGCTTTCGAAATCGCAACTGCTCCAGGTAGCCCGCCAAACGAGCGAAGGGAAGATGAAAGACTTGGCGCAGCGTTTTGCGCTGGGTATGCTGAACCGCGAGCAGGCCCGGGCGGAACGCAACCCCGATAAGAAGCCGCGCCCGGCCGTCTTCCGCTTTGTCCCTCCCGCCAAGGAATTCAAGCTGGTGTTGCAATTCCGCAAGAACACGGTCGAACGCAACGAAGTCATTGCGGCCTTGCGACGCATCCTCGAAGCGCTGGAAGCTGAACAGTAGGTTGCGCCCACCTGCTGCCTGCTGTCATTCTGAGGCCCCGTTCTTTGGGGCCGAAGAATCTCCGCAGTTTCTCCGGACGACCAGCAAGCAGGTAGCACCGACCTCCGGTTTTGAGGTCCGCGGCTTTTCAGGCCCGCGCGTTGCCATCCGCCGGCCCACCAGGCGACGTGCACGAGGAATCGGACTCGTGCTTCCTGAACTTGTTTCAACCTTGCCAGCTCCGGGGCGGCTACGGTTTGGGCGGCTGGAAGTCCGGCACGCCGAATTGCCACAGCAGGAAGCTCCATTCGTCCGCGAGCGTCTCCTGGGCCTGTTTCTTCGTGCCGCCGATACCGCCGTGGCCGCCCGCGTACTCGACGCGCAGCAGGACCGGCTTGCCGCTCGCCGTCGCGGCCTGAAGCCGTGCCGCCATCTTCGCCGTCTGCCACGGATCGACGCGGGGGTCATTCATGCCCGTTTCCAGTAGGACCGCCGGGTAAGCGGTCCGGTCCTGGATGTGGTGGTAAGCGCTCATGGCGTACAGTGCCTTGTAGCCTTCCTGAGTCTTGGTGCTGCCGAACTCGGGGATAGTGGTTAGGCCGTTCGCGGTGGTTTCGTACCGCAGCATGTCGGAGCAGCCAACGACGTCGATGGCTGCGCCGAAGAGATCCGGCCGCTCGGTGATCGCCCTGCCAATCAAAATCCCGCCCGCGCTCCCGCCTTCGCCGGCCAAGCGCGGCGGAGAAGTGTATTTGTTGTCGATCAAGTATTGGGCGCAGGCGATAAAGTCGTGCCAGGTGTTGGGCTTGGTATTGCCTTTGCCCGCCAGGTGCCACTCCTCGCCATATTCTCCGCCGCCTCGCACATGGCACACCGCATAAACTCCCCCTCTTTCGTACCATGCCAGCGACATCGGCCGGAAGAACGGGGACTCTGAGATGCCGACCGCGCCGTAACCTTCGAGCAGGGTAGGATTTGATCCGTCGAGCTTCATGTTCTTGGGGTGAATGATGGAAAGCGGCACCAGCGTGCCATCGTGGCTCGGGACTTTGACTTCCACCGACTCAATGTTGGTA
>Ga0326727_10002114_pt1 | contig 70057 bp, 63 predicted proteins | sample MB2enrmetagenome_FD_207643 | JGI IMG/M metagenome (GOLD analysis project Ga0326727, IMG submission 207643) | Lab enriched peat soil microbial communities from McLean, Ithaca, NY, United States - MB29MY | ecosystem: Environmental > Terrestrial > Soil > Wetlands > Peat | place: USA: New York...
CTTGGATTCCCGTCGGGGCTTTGGCGAGCGAGGTGCGAACGACTTTCGGCTTGGCGCGGGGCATAGCAAGACTCCTGAAAATCAAGTCTTCTTGGTTTGCGTGCCAAAATACATCGTATCGTAGCATGACGGGTTTCTGATGGTGGCCGATGCTTATTCCGCGCAGTTCCCCGGGCCGGACCAGAATCACAGCCGGCGCTCGGCTAATGTATTGAAGTGAGCAATATTGAGCATCTTCCCCGCTGTGGAACGTTGCATTATGCGGTTGTGAAGACCAAGGAACTCACTCCGAAACAGATATTATCCGTGCCTTGCAATACCTGCGGCGCAGCGATCGGGGAGGCGTGCGAATTGCACACAGGTGCTCCGCGCACCGAGCCACACCGGGATCGAAAACTGTCCGCAGCCGAGGCCGCGGAAACCAAGGTAGCAAGCGATCACAGGCAGTGAGGACAAGGCGCTTTCTTGCACTGGCAGATTGTCCCGCCGTCACTCGTTTCTGCGACCTTCACCTTAGAGCGCGTCGGACCACCGCGCAATGCTAGGCTCGTGTTCGAAGAAGACATTTTACGCAAGCTTTCGATGCTGTGAATCAACTGCGCGTTGGCCTCTAGCCGAGCGGCATACACTGCCATTAACATTGCGTCTTGCCGAACGTAGTTCTGTTCCAATAGCGAAGGTGCACTTGCTTACGATCGTCCTGCTTGCGTCGAAAAAGAGCGCCCTAAGATGGCTGATCCATCTCGGCGGTCCCAGCCTGATTTTGCTGGGCTTGGTCGACAACTCGGTCATCCCTCTGCCCGGTAGCACGGACATCGTCACTGTCCTGCTCGCGGCCCATCATCCCAACCTGTGGGTTTACTACGCGATCATGGCAACGGCGGGAGCCCTCATCGGAGGCTATCTTACCTACCGCATGGCTCGCAAAGGTGGCAAAGAAACTCTGGAAAAAAGATTCTCAAAGAGGACGACCAACAGGGTCTACGCGATTTTTTCACGCTGGGGTTTCGCGGCGGTTGCGATCCCGGCGCTACTTCCGCCACCGTTTCCCATCGTGCCCATGCTTTTGGCCGCCGGCGCCATGCAGTACCCCACCAGGAAGTTTCTGACCGCTTTGGCCGTGGGGCGCGGGATTCGGTTCACCATCCTGGCTTATCTCGGGTTCCACTACGGACGGCACATCGTGAGGCTTTTTGCGCTGTACTACTGGCCCGTGCTTATTGCCCTGATTGCATTTTCTGTGCTCGGTGCACTGTTCGGCCTGTTCGAATACAAAAGGAGACAGAAAGCAAATGGTCCCGAAACTCCCCGCCCGAGATCGCAACCTCGTCGGCAGAGAGCCCAATCACTCTAGGTCTCCCCTCGGCAAATCTAGCAGGACGAGGCAGTGCGACAGCGCCGCGGCAAATGGGCCCGGCGTGATTCTTTTCCGTATCGTGAACGAAATTCACGAACCGCGTTCTTGTAGTCGAGTGACCGTGCGGGAAGTCACTTTGCAACGCTGCGCGCGATAGTCGGCACTGGTGCCCCGGACTTCAGTTGGTCCAGTGCAGTCAGCACGCCTTGCCAGCGAACTTGGTCCTTCTTCGTCTCGATCGGTACCGAGAGGTCGGAATAGAAGTCGAGAATGTTGGCGCGCAGCTCCGGGGTCGTTCCATCGAATTTGCGGTTCGACAGCTGCCCCAGCAGCTTTGCATAGGTGTCGTCGGCCAGCGAGTATTCCGCTGCCTTGGTGGCTTGACCACTATCAAGATCACGATTAGGAAGCAGGACCGAGCCCGCGCCCACGGCGTGGAGGAAGGCTCGGTATTGATCGACCGTCAGATTGATGCTCTTGAAATACAGGTCCTCGGTCTGCGGCGTCGGGTTCTTGAAGCCCAGCCCCTTGAAGGGACCAATTCTCGGCATGTAGCGCAAGAGGGTTGAGAGGATACGGGTTTCGAAGCCGGGCTTGGTGTAGTCCTTCCCCCACTCCTTTTCATAACCAGAGCGTGAAAGCCGGTACAGGAACTCCTTCTTCGCGAAGTCGGGCCGCTCGCGCATCATGTCTTTCTTGTGAGTCTGGAGCGCGACCTGCGTCATCTCCGGGATCAGCCGGCTGACGGAGAAACGATACGAGCCGATGGAGAGATCCTCATGCGCGAGCACATCCTTCAACTCCAATCCATATACGACCGGGAAAGCTCGCTCCAGCAGAGGCTTTGACACTTGAAACCCGATGAAATCGTGGTACTGCTGCGAGGCGTAGCGATTCTTAGCCACCTGCAGCGTGTCGAAGCCGAACTCGGTTTTCAAATGCGCAGTCTTGTCCTGCGCATAGGTCACCGACTTGCCGAACTTCGCTCGTAACTTTGGATACTCGATAGGCACCGCCTGATTGACGGCCATCCCGTGCCCGTTAATATCCGACGCATAGTGTGCCAGCGCCCCCAGAGCGAAGGCATACTCGTTGGCATCCTGGCTTTCGAGCAACAGCTCGCGAACAAAATCTCCACTGCGAACGTAATGCACGAGGTTGCTGAAATCTTTACTGCCGAATGGGTAATAGCCCATGTCCTGGATGACGGCGCCTCCGTAAGCGTAGGCATGCGCTTCCTTGATCTGATCTTCCGACAGGCCAGGGTAGCGCTGAAGCAACAGAGGGCGGATCTCGTCGGTCCAGACGAGGTCCACGATCTCCTCGTGCGTCAGAACAGAATAGGCGAACGAGCCGCCGCGGCACATGAGCACGACGAGAAGAAGTGCCAACGCCCGGACAGGAAGCAGGCGCCACCCCTTAGCGATGGCACCGAGCGCGGGTGGCTGACGGTACATGATTCAAATCCGGCCGAGGACCAGGAGAATAACAACGATACAAAGGATTAGTCCCAGTCCTCCGGACGGAGCATAACCCCAGTTTCGACTATGCGACCATGTTGGCAGCACACCCAAGAGGGCTAAGATCAAAATCACGATCAATATAGTTCCAAGCATGTTTCACTCCTTTTCGTCAGCAATGAGACGACGTTCGTGCGTCCCTAGTCGCAGGGAGCGGTTCTGACTCTGTGTTTGTTCCAGCGCGGCGCACCCGATCCTGCGGAAGAAACGCACCGGAAGCAATCTTGAGGGAGAGCCAGTTATGTTTATAGGCGTTCCGCTGGTTCCTTACTGGTCAAAACTGCTCAATGTGGAGAATTGGTCGAAAGGGCGTGTGCGGTGCCCTCGTGGGGAATGCGGGCAATGATAGCGGGTGGATCGCATCTCCACCGCGACGGAAGATCACTTCGATCGCTGCCTACCGCCGGAAAGAAAATGGCGCGAGCCCATGGAGCGGACTCGCGCCAATGTAAGAGTTAAGCGACTTTCTTATACATCGAGCGGCCTGACGCCATCCGTCGCAGTCAATTCGCTACGGATGAGGCTAATCTTTACCTCCTCCTGGGGCTTTTTTCTCAGGAGCGCTCGCGGCGCGAGGCGCAGCCTGTTCATGAGGGGCAGGCTGCGCGTGAGCTACAGGCTGCGCATGAGCTGCAGGCTGCGCATGGGCTGCAGGCTGTGCATGAGCTGCAGGCTGTGCATGGGCTGCAGGCTGTGCATGGGCTGCCTTGTTCTCGTTCGAGCGGGTAGCTGCTGCCTTATTCTCAGCTGCCTTGTTCTCGTTCGAGCGAGTAGCCGCTGCCTTGTTCGCAGCCGCCTTGTTCTCATTCGAGCGGGTAGCTGCGGCCTTATTCTCAGCTGCCTTGTTCTCGTTCGAGCGAGTTGCCGCTGCTTTATTCTCAGCTGCCTTGTTCTCGTTTGAGCGGGTCGCTGCCGCCTTATTCTCAGCTGCCTTGTTCTCATTCGAGCGAGTTGCCGCTGCTTTATTCTCAGCTGCCTTGTTCTCGTTTGAGCGGGTAGCTGCGGCCTTATTCTCAGTTGCCTTGTTCTCGTTCGGGCGAGTTGCCGCTGCTTTATTCTCAGCTGCCTTGTTCTCAGTGGCCTTAGTTTCAGCTGCCTTACTCTCGGTAGCCTTAGTCTCGGTGGCCCTAGTTTCAGCTGCCTTACTCTCAGTAGCCTTGTTCTCGGTGGCCTTATTTTCGGGTGCCTTGTAGGGTGCTCCCGCCTCTTTGGCCGCTACTACTCCAGAGCCGCTAAACTCCGCTGGCTTTGCAGTTGCAGCGATTGCCGGCCGCCCTTGGTTCACGGACGCCAGGAGCGCGTGGTTGGTGCTGGCAGCGTGTACATGCTGGGTTTGTACCTCCGTTGCCGGCCTGTGTTGCTCGTGTGCCGCGGTCTCCTCTGCAGCGGTCGGACGAGCGCTAATTCCACCCTCACCGCCGTTATAGCTGACATGGTTCACCGTGGTTTCGTTGATTACGGTTTTGTTGTAAACATTGTGAATGTTCGTGACGTTCACGTTGTTCACCGAGGTGTTGTAGTTGAAGGCTCCGTTGTTCCAATATCCGCCCTCATAGCCGACACCACCATAGCCGAAGCCGTAGTTGACGCCACCGTAGAAGCCGACATGCGGCCCCCAGTAGCCTTCATTCCACGCGAAGGCATTGCCGCCCCAGCCCCAATACCCGGGGGTCCAGAGAAAGCCAACTTCGGGAGCCATCACCCACGTACCCGGCACCCAGAAGTAGCCCTCATCACCATAAGACCAGTAGCCGGGCGTCCACAAATAACCGGCGGAGGGACACATCGGTTGCTCATAAACAGGCAGCGCGGGCGGAGCGATCATGATGGACACGCCGAACTGCGCCGACGAGATGGCCGGTATGGCCAGTATCAGAAAAGCTAGTAACAGCAAACGGATTTTGCGCATTTTGAACCACCTTGCCAGATCATCCTTAGGGTGCCCGGTTGTGCTTTAGCTGCTGCGGGCTGCTTGGATTGAACGGCGACGCGTCGATGAAAGGATTCCACGGAGGCCGCGCCCGAGTCTGTGCACTACTGCTCACTTTCGGGAATGTTCCAGTCAATCTGTTAAACGACTTCTGTTCGAGATGGACATTGCTGGCGCTGAAAGAAAAAGGGCGCGCGCCCAAGGAATATGGACTCGCGCCGATCATGAATTAATCGATCAGGTTAAGCCGATTGCGTCCGCAGGCGACACCGGGCGAACTGGCTACAGTGTGAAGCTGAGCACCAGGTTAACGCCTGGAAACGATGCGTTGCACAGGTAATACACGCCGTCAATCTCGATCACATAAACGTTTTGCGTGTAGAGCCAGTTGCTGGGCCACGGGTCAACGAATCCGAACGAATAGCCGCCGTATTGGAAGCGGTGATTGTTGTAGTCGGATTGGCTGACACGAAACGAGTGTTGCTCTCCAAAATTGGCTTTGAATTTGTCTGCGGGAATGCGGCCACCACCGTTACCAGCGGCGCGCTGTTCCGGCTGCGCGTTCTTCTCCGCCGGCTTGGCGTTCTTTTCCTCTTGTTTTGCGTTCTTTTCTTCCGGCTTGGTGTTCTTCTCCTGCTGCGCCGCGGGTTTTTCCTCTTGCTTTGCGGACTTCTCCGGCTGCGCTTTTTTCTCTTCGGGTTTGGCTTTCTGTTCCTCCTGCTGGTGCTGCTCCTGGGCGTACATTGGAGCCGCGGCTACGAGGATCAAAGACAGAACTGCCGTGGTCATAAATCCAACTAGGTTCATGGGTGTTGCCTCCATCATTGAGCGTTTATCGATCGTCGATCGTTGGGTAGGCTTGCTTTAGCGCAAGCTTTCTGTGGTCGTGTTGGCCGGGTGGTGTTGCTGATCTCTTTGCTGGTCGCTCTTACTTGCGTCCATCCTTTACGTTCCAATGTGCATGCCGGAAAGGGAGTGAAAGAGCCCAAGAACATTCAGGAGCCACAGAACCACGGCAATGATCACGACGCCGTTCAAAATGGACTTAATTGTCCCCTGCATGGGGATGAAGCGATTCACCAGCCACAGGAGGACACCCACCACGATCAGAACTTCCAGCAATTGAATTAGAGGCATAAGTGTGACCTTCCTTTGTTTCTCGGGTTAACTCCTCTCATCCGCCTGGAGGTGTTGCCCTAACTTCAATGTGCGAGACTTCTTAGGGTCGAATCGTGTTCCGCCGTGGGGTTTCGCGGCGCACACGCGGATGAAGAATGCCGATTGGCTGGATGTGGTCGCGGCGCTGTGAGTTGATCAGAACCCAACCGGCAGCGACCTCAGAATCAAAGCTGCGAATCAGCATTCGCGGCTCCGTCTACACACTCAGGAGAATCAACAATGACAGGTGAGGACTTTCGCGTCTGAGCAAGACAGCTCACTTATTAGGACCAAAATCGCGATGCCTGTGCCGCGGCCGGATCAACTCGTCGGCGCTTCATTTGGCCTGGCATTGTTTGGCCTGACAGGGTTCGGCCTGACATGGTCCGGCGGAAGCGGCACATGAGAACTAACGGCAACGCTCGACCGTGTCGTGTGCATCAGCGCCCATGAATACCCAAACTCCTGCCCACACTTCAAGCAGACCTGGTAGGTACGTTTCTTGATTGTGAACACGGCACTGCGTTGGCGGTGACGGCACCCGAAGGAAAACTGGAAGATCCGAAACAGTGGTTTCATAAATCCTCCGCTCGCTGCCGGCGTTCGCAACTTCCATGGCCATCCAGCCAATCCAACAGAGAGCGCACGCTAGCGCGAGCCAGGGCAATTGAGCAATCGGCCGCGCCGTAGTAAATATTGATGGTGTCGCCATCAGGGTTCATCGTGTATCCACACGGAAACACGACATCGTCAACGTCGCCGCGGCGCTCGTACTCGGCTTCTGGCCCAAAAATCCACGAATCTCCTCGCAGTAAACACTTTTCCGGATTCTCAAGATCGAAGAGGGCCAAACCCAATCGATAGAGACAGCCCGAAGGCGTGTGCCGCACACCGTGATAGAGCACGAGCCATCCTCTGGGAGTTTCGATGGGCGGCGGCGACAAGCCGATCTTGTTTGCGTCCCACCATGCGCCCCGGCGAGCTTCCAGCATAAGCCTGTGTCTGCCCCAATAGCGCAGGTCAGGAGAGTAGGAAATCCACATGTGCGCCCCGAGTGTCGTCATAGGCCGATGAATCAGCGCCCAGTATCCATTGATTCTCCGCGGCAGAAGCGCGGTATCCTTGTCGTCCGGCGGCATGATGACGCCGTAGCGCTCGAAGCTGCGAAAATCTTTGGTCAGGGCCAGCGAAACTCCCGGGCCCCCGCGCGAATACGAAGTGTAAGTGACCACGTATTGCTGCAGTTCGGGCACGAACGTGATGCGAGGATCTTCAATGCCCCAGATTTCCTCGGGATACTGCTGCGGGTTAGGCATCAGAGTCGGTTCGCGATCAATTTGCCATCCATCGACACCGTTTCGAGAACGGGCGGCGCACAGATGCGACAAGCCGCGCCGGTCTTCGACGCGGCATAGGAGCAGAGTGGTTCCATCCGCCAGCAAGGTTGCGCCGGCATTGAACACGCTGTTAATGGAATACGGCCAATCCTTGCCCGTCAGGATTGGATTGCCGGGGTGACGCAGAAGCAGTGGCGGGTAGTGCGTGCTTTCGACGTTGACAAGTGTTGTTTCGGGAGCAGTCATGACGGGTTTTCCGGCCTTTCTGATTTTTGCAGCGAGTGCATTTCGAGAAGCGCCATCAAGAACGATAACATCGACTCCGCTCCCTGATTCTGATTGGCGCGTTCGGGATGCAAGCCGTCCCGGCAGCCGCCGGTGACGGGATCATAAAGAGGAAGCTGCAGGTCGTTGTCACCCAAGAACCAGTTGAACGCCGACCAGGCTTGAGTGCGCCAGTGGCTGTCACCGGTTACGCGGTACGCTTCGAGACAGGCAGACACCGCGCCAGCGGCCTCAATCGGCTGCTGATCGAAGCGGGCCTTCTCACCACCCTGGTGATAAAAGCCATGCGACCCGATCGGCACAAAGTGGTGGTTGGTCTCGCAATGTTGCGTTTTCAGGAGCCAATCCAGGGCTTCAAGACCAGCGGAAACCATACGATCGTCCGAGCACGCTGCGCCAACGACCAGGAGCGCCTGGGGCAATCTCGCATTGCCGTAAGCGACTACGTTCTCGAACCACTTCCAATCCGGTCTGCGGATGGACTCATACATTTCGAGCAAGCGCCGGCTGAGTACGGATCTTACTTTCTGCGCGTCGCGGTCTCCCGGATAGGAATTGAGATATTCCTGAATCCCGAGAAGTGTATAGGCCGAGGCACGAGGACTATAGAATTCCACCGCTGCAGGGAGCGAAAACTCGAACAGGCGCCCGGCAGCGTTCCTCAATCCCTGATTAGTGGATAGGCCGAGGACGGTTCCAAGAGCCCACAACGCGCGGCCATGGCAGTCTTCCGAGCCTGAAGGTTCGTTCCACCGGCGATCATAACCGAGAAAGTTTCTGAATCTGCCGTTCGCTGAGCTAAATGCATGTTCGAGGAACGACAAATACCGGGCCGAGAAATCCGCAACAAGCAAGTTGGCTTTCACTCGCTCATCTTCAGCGAAGCGCTCCAGCATCACTGTGAGAATAAGCGCGCGAGCGTTGTCGTCGGTGGTATAGCCTTCAGCGCGATTGGGGATGGTGAAGATCGCATGCTGCAGCATTCCCGTGTCATCGGTCAGCCGATTCACGTGATCGAGCTTTAATTCGGGCAGTTGATCGAGCGCTTTGGGAGTGGCGCGAGCCGAGAACTGAACGCCGGGATTTTCCATCCGATCGCTGCGAACCCGGGCAAAACTTTCCATGTAACCCTGCGCGACTTTCTTCCAAACCATGTCCCGCGCGAACAGATAAGCGCGTTTACGCATGGCATGGCGAATCGCGGGCGTGTTCAAAAGTTCGATGGTCTTGAGTGCAATAGCACCGGGATTCTGGAAGGGGACCAGCGCGCCCCGGCGGTCGTCTAACAACTCAATCGCATGCCAATAGGGAGTCGAAATGATTGCCTTGCCTGCACCTAAGGCATAAGCCAGCGTTCCAGAAACCACCTGCGCTTCATAGCGATAAGGAGTGATATAGATATCGGCGGCGCCAATAAACTCGGCCATCTCCTCAGGGCTGACGAAGCGGTCATGGAAGATCACTTGCGACTCCACTCCCACTTCCTTCGCTAAAGCTCGCAGGCTGGCTCGATATTTGTCTCCCTCGCGCCGAAGAATGTGAGGGTGGGTAGCGCCGGCAACAATGTAAGCAACATTCTTGTGTTTGGACAAAATCTCCGGCAACGCCTGAATGACATTTTCGATTCCCTTGTTCGGTGAAAGCAGGCCGAACGTGAGCAGCACCGCCTTTCCTTCCACTCCAAAGCGGTCCTTATAGAAGTTGGGATCGAGGAAGGGCAGGTCTGGCACGCCATGCGGTACCATGTCAATCTTGCTGCCCGGCACTTTGAAAATTTCCTGCAAGAACTGTGACGAGAGCTGGCTCATGACGATGAGGCGATCCGAAAGTTCTGCGATTTCTTCCATGACCATCAGTTGATTGGGGTCGGGCTCTCGCAGAACCGTGTGCAGCGTGGTCACCACGGGCATCTTCAAGCCGCGTAACAGGTGCAGAATATGGCTTCCGGCAGGACCACCGAAAATTCCATACTCGTGCTGCAGGCACACCATGTCGATGTTGTTGAAGTTCAGGAATTCAGCCGCGTCTTGATACGACTTGACGTCGTCCTGGGCGAGCGACCATCGCACCCGCGCGGGGTACTCATATCCTTGTTCCGTATCATTGACGGGTAGCGCCATCAATCGAGCGGTTCCGTATTCCGCGGATATCGCCGCGCACAGGTCGGTGGTGAACGTAGCAATTCCACATTGCCGCGGAAGATAATTTCCGATCACCGCGATTCGACTCGGCAGGGATGACTTCGGCTTCGGCTTCGACTGCAGCCCAGGGCAAGTCGCTGACAACCCGTCTCGCACCACGGGGCGCGGAGGGGCTGCTTCCAAAAGTCCGTCCGAAAGCGCGGTGATTGGTAGCGCCATTCGCCCCTCACTTTCTTGCGTACAAGTATTGACAAAGGCTGGCTTGCAGACGAGCCGGCGGATTCCAGTCTGGGTGTTTCGTCCGCCGTACAGTTTGCTTCTCGTTAGTATTCAGCAGTATCCGATGAAAGAGGACTTGAGGACTGGTCAAAATTGACCAGGTATAGAGAGCGGCTCTTGCAGATTCACGCCAGCAGATCTTTCCTGAATGGCCAGGAAGATGTGGCGCAGACTCTCTGCTGCTGCGCCGCCAGAGGAGCAAAACAACGCGGCTCGCGGAATCCGCATGGCTCCTTCACATCCCCTGATCTACTCATCTGTCGCTGCACCTTACAATGCCGTCAAATGGATTTCTGTTCAAAACTGCACATTTCTTGAAGTAACTCGGAGCCCGCCGCAATTGGCGCAAAACTCCATGAAGCACTGAAATAAGAATGGTCGAGTAAGAAGAAGATCTCCGCTAAACAACAACCCTCGAAAAAGTGAGCAAATTTGAACAGCCTTGGGTGGGGCACATCACAGACCATTGTGACATGGGGAGTAAATCGTGTCCAATCACTCCGTACGCAAAACGATTCTCTGCATCGACGACGATCACAGCATGCTGGGTTACCAGCGAGCGCTGCTTGAAAGACGAGGATTTACAGTTCTCACTGCCGCCTCCGCCCGGCAAGGCTTACAAATTGCGTTAGCATGCGCGGTTGCTGCGGTGATCGTCGACTACCATATGCCCGAGATGAATGGGCATGAGCTCGCGACCGAAATAAAGCGCCTGCGGCCGCACGTTCCAATCGTCATGGTTTCCAGTGACGAAGGGATTGCAGAACAAGTTGTGAAGGTCGTCGACGCCTTTGTTTCCAAGAACGAAGCACCCAGGCGCTTGTTGCCGGTGATCACTAGAATCTGCGGTGAGAACCCTCCCGCTTTCCAAGAAACCAGAATCACGGCCTGAGATATGTATCATTCTCCCGTTGCTTGGGGGAGTTACTGCTTTTCACGCACCCGCTCCTTCCTGCGGACTGCCCAATTCTTGCCAGACGCCCACGAACTGATGCGACGACCGGGAAGTGAGCTTTTTTGAACAGATTTCGACATCTCCGAAATGCGAAGGTTTCTTCCGGAACCTTTTGCGAGCGAGATGGAGTCTGCAGTATGTTTCGTCCGAAAATTGGCCTTCAATCCACGCAACCCGCGGCAGCACGGCAACATCGGGCAAGCGAGGGATAATGGGCCCAAGGAATCACCATGCATATTCGCTTCATTCGTATGCTGTTGTTCGCGCTCGTCGTCCTATGGTTGTCGGCGGCATCATTTGCGCAAATTGGCGTGGCCATTAGGATCGGCCCACCCGCGCTGCCTGTCTATGAGCAGCCGCTCTGTCCGGGAGACGGTTATCTCTGGACCCCTGGCTATTGGGCCTATGACTATGACATCAACGATTACTACTGGGTGCCGGGGACATGGGTGCTGGCGCCGGAAGTCGGTTTCCTGTGGACTCCGGCCTATTGGGGTTGGGGCGGCGACGGTTTTGTTTTCTATGACGGCTATTGGGGTCCGCACGTAGGCTTCTACGGCGGAATCAATTACGGCTTCGGCTATTTCGGGGTGGGCTTTGAAGGCGGACGTTGGGACGGCGGACACTTTTTCTACAACCGGTCTGTGCTCAACGTGGACGTCAATGTAATTCACAACGTTTACAACACCACCGTGATCAACAACAACGTGAGCCACGTCAGTTACAACGGCGGCAATGGTGGAATGAGCGCGCGTCCAACACCGGAAGAGGAGGCGGCGGCGCGTGAGAGACATATCCCGCCGGTAGCAGCTCAAACTCAACATGCGCAGGCGGCGCGAGCCAACCCGCAGGAACGCGCGTCGGCGAACATGGGCAAGCCGAGCGTCGCAGCGACGCCAAGGCCCGGAGATTTTAATGACCGTGGCGCTATGCCGGCCAAAGAGGCAGGAGCGCCTTATACTCCAGCCAATCGGGGAGGAAATCAGGGGCGTTCAGAGAACAGCGCTCCTCAACCCAGCACAGCCGTCCATCCTCGCGACCTTCCGCCCTTGGCAAGGAGCACTCCAAATACGGGCAACCCGAAGCTGGACAAGAAATACCAGCAGCAGCAGGACAAGCAAATCGCGAAGCAGCAACAGGAACGAGACAAACTCCAGCAGAAGCAGGACCAGGAGCACGTAAATCTGGATAAACAGAAGGCGAGTGAGACGCAACGGCAGCAGGTGGAACAGAGCCATCAGCAGCAGACGCAGCAATTGCAGCAAAAACACCAACAGCAGCAACAACAATTGCAGCAGAAACAGCAACCAGCGAACCGGGAGTCGGGCAGGAAATAGGTTCGTCCTCCGGCGGAAAAAGTCCTAATCGTTCACTACACGAGCCTTCATTGAACGATTTGCAGGACGAGAAGCCGCCGCAGTAACAGCAAGGTTTTGGCTGGATCAGACTGGGCTGTAATTACTGTGGGCACCCCGAGTTCTAAGGGTGCCCTTTCCTCTGCCTAGAGACGCCGCGGCTCCAGGGTCCGTGACACAGCACATGTTCGCCAGACTAAGCCTGATTTGTTGGGAATCGGTAACGACCGGGCATGCGATGCCAAGAACATTCAGTAGCAGGCCTGCAAACCGCCAGAATTCATAAACGGATCTTCCGCTGTTATGCGTCATACGAATGCGGAGGGATTGATCCGCATCCGTGCAATTGTACGATCGCGGGCAATAAATGGCTGGCCAACCGGTCCTTAGCTACGAAAGCGTCTACCAGCTTCAAGGCTTGCTCAGGAACATCCACGGCTGCCGAAAGCATGATGATTGGCGCTTGCGGCCTAAGGCGCCTTATTTCGATTGCAACCTCTGGCCCGTTCATCTCTGGCATGAAGTAGTCGAGGATTACCACATCAACCAAATGGATGGAAGCAAGTTCCAGTCCCTTGCTGCCGCTGGGTGCGGTCAGAACGGTATATCCAAAGGTTTCGAGGAATGCCTTTTCGCATTCCAGCACATTTTGGTTATCGTCGATGCAAAGAACTACTCCGCTTGAAAGTCTCGGCTCAGCCAATGGTGGCATGGTTCACCTTCAAGAACCAATCTTCAATACTTGGGCTCAGGAAACTGTTCAAAATTGCTCAAAATATGTGCAACAGTGTTTGCCGATCACCCCTCGCTCGATTTCACCCGAGCCGTCGCCATCTCGTTTTTTGCGATTTCGTGGCAAAAGCCCGGATTGAGGGAAATTGTTTTTGAGGACTCACAACATGAGCCATTCTGCACAGTATTGCGGCTCTGAATGAGCGAATCTACTGATGCTTCAAGAGAGCAGTTTTGCCGCGTCAAACCAGGCGGCGACTGTCATCTCTTGAAGCGGTCCAGCCCAGGTGGCGTGTTCATGCGCGGCGGCAGGTTATCTTCGTCACTTCGGACTCGGGCCTTCACGTGGGCTTTCGGTGTGCAAATGGAGGAGGAGAAATGTTTTTAGCCAGCAAAGCCGCATGGGCTGGGATCGTTTGCCTATTGCTGACGTCAGGAATCTCGCGACCACGCCGGACTCCGCTCGTTTCGGAAGCGAACGTCAGCAAAGAAGTGCCCACTGTCGTGCAGGCGAACGACGTGAAGAAGATACAGGAAGCTCTGCAGAGCAACGGACAGTACGGGGGGAAAGTCGATGGCGTCCTCGGCCTCCGAACCCGGGCGAGCATTCGCGGGTTTCAGAAAGCTGAGAATCTGCCAATCACAGGCCAGCTTGATACCCAGACGGCCGGTAAACTTGGCGTCAGACCAGAGGGTCGCGAGCTGACTGGGTACCAGGTTATACAAGGTAAACCTTCAGCAGGCATTAAGTGGAACGCAGGTTCGGGACGAGCAAGCAATACACTACGGAGGGCGGCCAAGAAACCTATGTAGTACAGTCCCGCCGGTGTAACTAATAAGGATCGGACTCGAAAGAATATTGTGACCATGGGCGGTGGGATCTGGACATCTCCGACACGGCGAATCGGCCGGTGCAGGATGACGAAGTGGAATGTGGATGATCGGTCGCACATGGTTCGACGCGGCACAGCGGTCATCATCCTGGAGGAATAGGGAGGAATAGGCTTGAGGTTCTGCGTTTGCATTGCCGTACTTTTCCCAGTGTTTCTTGCGGTTGGCGTGACCTCTTCCATTCTCGAGATGACTTCGCCCATCAGCGGACTCGCCCTCGCGGATCTGCGGGATACGTTTGAAGAAGTTCACAACGGACATCGGCATGAGGCGATCGACATCATGGAGTCGAGAGGGACACCCGTGCATGCCGCGGTATCCGGAACCATCCGCAAACTGTTCTTCAGCAACCGGGGCGGCAACACCATCTACCAGTTCGATGAAACGGAAGTGTATTGCTATTACTATGCGCACTTGGACGGGTACGCGAAAGAGTTGCAAGAGGGAATGCGGGTGGAGCGTGGGGACATCATCGGTTTTGTTGGTTCGACGGGAAATGCGGATGCGCGCACGCCTCACTTGCATTTTGAAATCCACGAGTTGGGGCCGGAAAGGCTGTGGTGGAAGGGGAAGGCTGTTAACCCATATCCTGTCCTGGTAGACGCGGTGAAGCGGGCGAAATAGCCATTAGCGCCCGCGAGAAAACCCGCCCGATGCGGCCGCCGCGATCGACGATCGCGGAACGGCCGGATCTTCGCTTTCTTATTCCTCGAACACGACCGGTGTCCCATCTTTGACCAGGTCGGCGACCCTGGTGGCGTCCCAGTTTGTCATTCGCACGCATCCGTGAGACGCGGAGTGACCGATCTCACCCGCTTCAGGCGTGCCGTGTATGCCGTAGTGCGGTACGTTGATTCCCATCCAGACAACACCCACCGGATTATTTGGACCCGCTGCGATTTTCACCTTGGCATTCGCTTGATCGGCGTCCCAGAACAAGTCGGGGTTGTAGTTGTAGGTTGGATTTCGCACCACGTCAGTGATCACCCAATTCCCGAACGGGAGCGGGTCGTGCTCGCTGCCGCTCGTCACCGGAGCGTAAAAGATGACCTCGCCTTCCCGGTCATACACCATCAGGACCGATGTCTTCTTGGAGACAACGACCTTGACGGCCCCAGCCTGGGCCCGCGTCGCCTGTTCGGCGCCCAACACGTTGGGGATATGAATGTGCTCGCCCGCAATGAACCGGGCGCGGGGATTCAAGCGCTTGAGCAGGGCCGCTGCCGAGTGAAATCTCCCGTCGAGCTCTTCCAGCACGGATGTGTAGTACAGGCCCGCCAGTTTCGACTGCTCCGTCGCATCTTCCGGAATCGTCTTGAGAAAAGGCCCCGCGGCGTCTTCCTCAGTGATCGTATAGGGCACGATCGGTTGAACAGCGCCGGCGCCGAGCGCCTCGAGCAGCGCCTTGCGGTTCCGCACGCCTGGAGCAATCCCACGCGCCGCCTGGAACGCAGCCAGGGCCTCGCGGCTGTTCTTGCCGACCTTTCCGTCGATCTCACCCGGCGAGAAGCCGGCTCGATCGAGAAGGACCTGCATTTCGAGCTCTGTGGGCGCGCCGGACCCAGTCGATGGAACCGGGCGGTTGGCTGCGATCGACGTATGTGTGCCAAGAAGGATCGCCGCGCTTGCGACAAAATACGACAGGGTCTTGAGTATAAATATCATAGTACCTCTGGGAGCGACAATGTTACTGCTACCGGGTCATAACATTGAGAATCACGCACCGCAAAATTATCAGGCCGCGATCTGACGAGTCTGGTCAACACTGCTCACATCAGGCAGAACGATGGAAGAAATCACCACTGAAAACAGAATGAGCTTTCCCATCCGGACTTGGCGACGGTGCAGCGTTAGAGCTAGCGTTTTCCCCAGGGGTGGGTGCCGACACAAAAAGCTTGGCTGATTAGAAAGTCCGCGATGGCATGGATCAAGCTTCTTCCGTGCGAAACAAGGCTGCTATCAGTTCAATACGCCGTGCCTCCCCGAGTGAGCACTCTTGCTCAGAAGAATGTCCCGTGGAGTGCTAGCGTCGAGCTGTGCTTCCAGCCGAATCGCCGAAGAACCGGAAGGTCGCTTGCCGGTTTGCAGGAACGAGCATGGTGAAGCGAACTGCACCAATCCGGGTCGTTTCTCTTATTTTATTGGCTGCTTGCGGGGCCTTGTGCCAGAAACGTACTTCAGCTGACTTGCTTCAGGGATTACAGTTTGACGGCTCAGACTCACGCCAAGTGCAGCGCCAGGGGATGCATCCGTGGAGCTTACTTCCGGATGCTCCGTCGTCGGTACAGCCTCCAAAACGAGCAGAGAGATTTCACCCGGTCGTCCATGAAACGCGCTCAACTTTGACGCTTGGCGCGGTTGGCGTCAGCGCGGGCGCAATGGACGGAACAGAACTAGGACACGTTACTCCGGGACTGCAGCCCAGCTTAACTGCTCATTATCAAGTGGCGTTTATTCAACAAGAGTCCAGCGCCTTTCTTGGTAAATATCTGTCTCCGTCGTCGCTCAACCCACGTTATTACGCTTCGACTAGCGACAGCTTTATGGGCCGGGCCTCCTACGCAGCTTCGCGCATTTTTGTCACGCGCGACGACTCTGGAAAGGGGAGGCTGAACCCCCGGTATTTCCTCGGAGTGCTGACTTCGGTTGCTGTTCACACTGCTCACCGTCCATATTGGACGCGCTCCGCTTCCATGCCATTCAACGATTTTGGTTCGACGATTGGCGGCGACGCGGGAATCAACGTCTTCCACGAATTTGGGCCGGGCATCCGGCAAATGATGAAGGGCCTCACACCGAAGTTTGTGTCTAGGATCGGACAGCGCATCACCCACGACCAGTTCCCGAGCGACGCCGTCCCCATCCCGGCAAGGTAATTGTTTCGTGGTCGGTTGAGGCTGGCGTCCCAGCATTCTGGTGGTGGACGATGGACAACTTCTCGTGAGGATGGAGTTCTTCCCGACAAGTTTTCGACAGTACTCTGGCAAGTGAGCATTATTGCTCAGACCTCTCAAATCCTGATTTGCTAAGGTGAGATCGACCTGGTACGCGGGCATTTCTAACCAGGATTTCGTCCGAAGCCGGAGGTCGGCGAAGAGAAAACAGAAACGAGGATTCCATGAAAAAGGTAATGTTCGTACTTGCGATGTTGAGTCTCGGTACGTTGTGCTGGGCCGGTTCGGCGCGGGAAGATGCCGTTCAACGGTTGGACAACGCCACCAGTGTGATGCACGAAATTATGGGGATGCCTGACAAGGGAATCCCGGAAGAAGTGCTGGAGCATGCAAAGTGTGTAGCGGTTGTACCGCACATGGTCAAAGGCGGTTTTGTCTTCGGAGCTGAAGGAGGCAAAGGCGTAGCCACCTGCCGCACGGCGAATGGCTGGAGCGCGCCGGCATTCATCACGATTTCGGGCGGAAGCTGGGGTCTGCAGATCGGTGTGGAAGCTGTGGACGTAGTAATGATCTTCCAGAATGACAAAGCGATGCAAAGGCTGCTCGAGAGCAATTTCCAGGTTGGAGGGGACGCTTCCGCGGCAGCGGGTCCAGTGGGACGCCATGCCACGGCCGGTACAGATTGGAAAATGGATACCGAGATCCTGACCTACTCCCGTGCCAAGGGTGCGTTCGCCGGACTCACGCTGACCGGTGCATCGCTCCGCCAAGACAGTGATTCCCGGCACGCGATGTACGGAGATGTCACAACGCGGGCGTTGCTGTTGGGCGAAGTGCCGGTTCCAGCCGAAGCCCAGCCGTTCCTTGCGGAAGTTCGCGGCGCAAAAGCTGAGGCCAGAGAGAAAGAAAACGAGCACAAGTAGAACTTGCCGCTGGGATTGCCGCTGTTTGTCATGCAGTCGCGACCTGTGTGTTCAAGTGGCGGCACCGTCCCATCATTTGTTCTGTTATCTGCCCGTAGCCGTTATCTCGCGGACGTTGGATGAGGTTCACATGCGTGTGCTCGCAAATGAGCACAGGAGGTTGACATGCTTTGGACGATTTTCGTTGTTCTTATTATTTTGTGGCTTCTGGGTTTCAGTCTGCATATCGGCGGAAGTCTGATCCACCTGCTGCTGGTTGTGGGCTTGGTGATTCTGGTCATTAACCTACTGAGCGGACGACAAAGTGTGGTTTGAAAAAGAGAAGGACTGCGAGTCCCGGCACCAGGGGGCCCCGGCATAGCTTCCTGGCGTCTGTTTCGCCTGCGTTCGGTCCCTTCCAACCGCACCCTACCGTTAAGGAGCCTGCAATGTCTGCGCCTGTCCCGCCCATGAGTTTAAGACCGAACAGCCTGTTGCGGCGCGAAGAGCGTCTTCCGGTGTCCGAACAGAGGTTCGGAAAGAAGTCAGTATCATCCCTGTCAGTGGTAGCGATCCGCTCGCTTCCAGTGCGGGCAGCGATTATCGGGAACCACCTTCCTCGACAGTGTGGGATTGCGACCTTCACCACAGATTTGTGTGATGCTATTGCGGTTGAGTACGGAGACGCTGGAGTATTCGTGGTGGCCGTCAATGATCCGCAATCGCGGTACAGCTATCCAGCGCGAGTGCGATTTGAGCTGACCGAGGGCGACCTTTCATCCTATAAAGCAGCAGCCGACTTTCTTAATTCCAGGGATATTGATCTGGTGTGCTTACAACATGAGTATGGGATTTATGGGGGGAAGGCCGGCAGCCATATCTTGCGGCTGCTGCAGCACCTCAAAATGCCAGTGGTGACAACTCTGCATACGGTTCTTCGTGAGCCCGACATCGACCAGCTAATTGTCTTGCAAGAAATCGCCGCGCGCTCCGATCGTCTGATCGTTATGAGCGAGCACTCTTCCCAGTTTCTGCAAGATGTATTTAGAGTTCCAGGAGAAAAGATTGATTTAATTCCACACGGCATCCCAGCCTTACCCTTTGCGGAACCGGCTGCTTATAAAGATTCATTTTCAATCGGAAAGACGGTCTTGCTCACGTTCGGCTTGTTGTCTCCAAACAAAGGATTCGAAAGCATGATTCGAGCCCTGCCGCGCATCGTGGCTCGGCACCCAAACGTTGTTTACATAATCGCAGGGGCTACTCACCCCCATGTCAGACGCCGCGAGGGCGACCGATATCGGCTCCAGTTGCAGGCCTTAGCCAAGGAACTGGGAGTGGAGGAAAACGTGGTCTTCCACAACCGCTTCGTCAGCCCTCAAGAAATGGCTTCGCTGGTAGGTTCGGCCGACATTTACGTCACGCCGTATCGCTCCGAGGCACAGGCCGTATCCGGAACACTCGCATATGCCTTGGGCGCCGGGAAGGCGATCATCTCGACTCCGTACTGGCACGCCGCCGAGCTTTTGGACAATGGGTGCGGGGCGCTGGTTCCCTTTGAGGACCCAACCGCTCTCGCAGATACCGCGATTGAACTCTTGGACAACGATGCGGCGCGCCAGATAATGTGCGAACGTGCTTACCTCCATGCACGCCACATGGTCTGGGACCGGGTAGCGCAGTCTTATATGCGGGTCTTCGTACGAGTTCGCTCTAATCGCATGCAACCTGCCCCCGCGGCGTTCCCCCTCCAAACTGCTGAGAGGAACGGTACAAGCCGGCTCATAAATGTCTGAGCGCTCCTCCACGCCGATTGAGGAGAAATAGGCTCATAAATAAGTTATGCCCGTGTGGAGGCACACTGCGACGGCGGTTAACGGGTTAACGTATCGGGGAAGGGCACAACAGGTTCGCTACTTTTTACTTTTGCTCGACCACTCGAAAGCTAAGGATCCTCTCCGGATGGGTGGAGTAGGTCAGTATCCCGTGCATCCCTGCGATCACCAAAACGTCCTTCCCAGAAGTCCACACTTCGATCAATTCTCCGCCGTCCGTCTTGTACTTGACCGCGTAGCACGGTTTGATGAAGGGTAAGTCTAAAAGGTGGACGGACAAAATAGTTCCAGGTCCCACGATGGCAACCGTGCTGGGCTGTCGGATGAAGGACAGTTCCGAGGTTGGTTTGCCCCAGGCCGGAATCAGATACGCCGTCAAAGCCATGATCTGAAGGAGTTTGCGCAGCATTGCAATTTCTCAACTAAAGATCTTAAAAGCCCGTCCACACTCGAATAGCAATTTCCCTTCCAAACTCGAAAACGGGAGGCGCTATTATGCATATTCTTGATCGATTTTTCAACGGAAAGGTATCCCGCCCAGTACTCAAGTAGTTAGGTCTCGGCGGAGCGAGTCGCACCCGCAATTTCAGTGGGATAAGCGGGGTTACTTTCTGGCTTGTTCTCTTCCAGAATGTTCACCCTACCGGCCGCGGCGGCAGCAGGACGGATAGGGCGCCGGGCTCTCACATCCACCCGCTTCAGAGAATGTGGTAGACGTAATGGGCAAAGAGAATCGCCAGCAGCAAAACTCCGATGCCACAAGCCCAGAAGAGAAAATGCTCGGTCAACTTTGGGGAATTGATCTCTTTCTTGTCCATAACCGCAGCATACTCCAGTCTGGCGATGAGGCGGCGAAGAATCCAGCGAGTTGCTCGACATTCATCGCCCCTGCCCGCTGCAAGTCTTAACGCGGGTGTTTCGGAAGACGGTCTGTATTGACCAGTTATCTGCGAGCCAGGGCCTGATACTGGAGCCGGAATAATTTTCAATCGAAAACGAGGATTCCGGAGTGGAGCATAACAGCTCCGCCGCTTTGCATTTTTGTCGATATGTGGACGGAACAGGGTCGCTAGGGTCTTCAAGGCGTTTCATCTCCCCCTCCCAATGGTTGCGGGCAGGTTCGACCGTATCAGAGACTCCGCTTGTTTCCACACCTCCGGATCACATTCGATTTGGGTGTGCGACTTCCCGAAGATGCGATCGTACCAGGGATACTTGGCACAATTGTATGGGCTCGCTTCGTAGTCGAATCGAAAATTCCCGAGGATTTTCGTGCGTGCTGGATCGGCAGCGCGAATCTCCGACTGGCCGTGGAGAATTCCATCCGGTTGGTAGAAATTGGCGGCTTGGGCTACATTCGCGGGAATGACCGCATCATTTTGGTGAATCTTAGAGATACTGTCCACTTGAATAGTGAGCAAAACCGGAATGCCATCCTTCTCCAGTTCACGTGCCAGGGCGATAGCTTCCGAGCCGCCCCAGCTATGCCCGTAAATGATGATGCGGCCATTCTGTTTCTCTTCGGCGGTTAGAGTCCCGTCATGATTCATGTCAAGCAGGCTCAGGACTTTCTCTCTGGCTTTTTTCCCGTGGTAACTCTCAAAAGTCTCCACGTCCACACCTGTGGGGTAAGCCTTGCGCAGACGCGCCGCGAGCTGCACCTCGCTGTGGACAAGATTATCGTGCTTGATGAACCCGCCGACGAAACCGATGACGATTACGGGCGGCATCGTGCGGGTCACACTCGCAGGAACAGGCTGTGCAAGGCCTGTCTGGGCAAGCGCAAGGATGGCCGCGAGGCAACAGATCAAAGTGCGAATCATGCCCAATCGACGAAAGGTGGTTGTGTAGATCATGCGAGATTCGCGACTAGGTCGCGCTGCTCAACCATCTTGCCTGGAATGTTCCGGTCAAGATCATTTCTTGGCCGTGATCTGGTCTGCAATCTTGTCATACTCAGTCTTCGGCATGATGCGTCGTGTCACTAGGTCGCCGGGGTCGTTATAGGGACGCCCCGCAATCACGCGGGTTGCTTCTGTCGCAGTCACGCCCGGCAAGCTTAGCAACTGCTCTTTTGTGGCAGTGTTCAAATCGAGCGGCTTGTCGCGGCTCCAGCCCTCGCGTATCCCTGCCGCCATAGCCTCGGCATCGCGCTTAACCTCCGCCGTTGCTTGCGCGGTCTTCTCTTTCAGTTCCTGCGTGCTTTGTTGTTGAGTGCAGCCCGCGAGCGCAATCAGCAGCAAAATTGTCGAAACGAGTCGATATCTTAGGAAGCCCATTTTGATCACTTCTTTCCGCTGCCTTGGCTGATAAGTATGCCCTGTCTTTGCCGCAGATCGGCCAACTGCACGGGGAAGCCTAGGCGGCCACTCGCCGCTTCGACTGGAAACGCTGCCGACGCTCTTGCACCTGGCATAACACGGTCACATACTGACGGCGCAAACAGTACCCACAGCACACCGGCCGGAGAAACAATAACGGCAAAAGAAGGCGTTCAAACACAGTTCGCCTACGTGAAGGATAAGCGTTGTTGTGGCAGCAGTCACGGCATTGAAACGTTATCATTTCGAATTTCCTATTAATCATTAATCCATGTCAGCCCCAAAAGCCTATTGGCCGTTTAAGGGGCATCGCGTTAAGCCGCCTTGTACACTAGTCCTTCCACTTTCATGTAACTGCCCAAAATTGCTCACTTCCTCAAATTGTTTCACCGACGATCCCGATCCCCCGTGGGGTGTGTTCCAGTTCTCGGATTCGTTCTCTGATCGCCTCAGGCGCCAAGAGAATCCGCACCCGCATTTTTTGCAGATCCAATTCCACGAAAGCGATTATGTGGGCGTCTTCGCACTTTTCGCGTTGGCTGGCGGACATGGGACACTCTCGCTTCTTCGAAGAGGTTTGCAACAATACAAACGCTTGTCCTGAGAGTCTGTACAATATTGATCACTTCCCCGAGCCCCCTGGGAAATCGCGAAAAGCATCCATCATTGTGAGCATTACTGACCAGCCTGGGGTCTTCCTTTCCCCCATAATTAATGGTGGCAAACATCTCCAGTTAGGACGGCCTTTGGTAAAGCGAATCATACCCGCGAAGAAAAGGCTTGATTTCAGTCCCCACGCCTTTCTTTCAACCGTTGGGAAGGGCAGGGATATGCTGTCTTTTCAAAGAAAGAATACGATTTTCGCTCAAGGCGAGCCGACGGATGGGGTGTTTTTTATCCAAAAAGGAAAGGTGCGGCTCAGCGTGCGATCAGATGCCGGGAAAGAAGCGACCCTCGGCATTTTGCATGAAAGCGATTTCTTTGGGGAAGGTGGCCTTGCTGGTCAGCTTCTACGCATGTCGTCTGCAACCGCGATGACAGACTGTGTCCTGCTGCACATCGAGAAGAAGGCGATGATGCGTGCGATGACTCTGCAACCAAAATTGTCGGCCGTCTTTCTCAAATATTTGCTGAAACGAAACACCCGCTATCAGGATGATTTGGTCGATCAACTTTTCAACTCCAGCGAACAGCGGCTAGCGCGAGTTCTTCTGCTGATGGCGCAATTCGGCAAAGAAGGAGTGTCCGAAATGTTGGTCCCCAGACTGAGTCAGGACACTCTGGCCGAGATGGTGGGGACGACCCGTTCGCGGGTCAGTTTCTTTATGAATCGGTTCAGGAAGCTCGGCTTTATCAACTATGACATTGGAGACAATTTACATGTTCACAGTTCACTCCTGAATGTTGTTCTTCATGATGACAACGGAATAGCCGAGCCTGCGAAGGCCAAGAACCCATGTTCCAGTACCCACAAAGGTCTCGAGCCACCTGCAGAACCCGGCGAGCCCCCTGACAAAGAGCGCGCCAGAAGACCACCCCTCCCCCAGCTTTAAACGACGCGCGTTGTAGCCCAAATGTCCCCTGCCCTCAAGCGTCCTCCGATCGCGGACCCGCTTTACGACCGGGAGCCGTCCAATAATTAAGATCGTCCTCCGGCGTGCAGTTTGAATTATTCAGAGTTTGTGCTCGTGACTTCTTGGGTGATCGGCGCAAACATGCAGCGTGAATTCTTTGTCGCGCCGCAACTCGAAGTTGCGCATCATTTCATCGAAAGATGCGCCGGCAGGCGGACCCGAAGGTTGGAATCGCCAGCCACATTCGGAGCAACCAAAACCCCGAAAACGTTGTTGCTCAATCCATACCAGCTTCCGGCTCATGGCGGGCAAATCCTACAGGCGCCAATTGGAATGGTCGGTTGGGCATCCCACATACATGAAGGATTCTTGTTTATGCGCACGCCCGATTTTCGGGGCTTCGTTTCAAGATTGAAGTAGCGAAATCGCTGGAATGTTGGTTCAGGTTTCGTGCGTCTTGAAGCGGTCAGTATTGCTCAGTATCAGGATCGTATCCAGCTTAGTGTTGATAGGCCTTCGAGATGGGCTCGCCAAAGCCCCTCCGAGAGGGCCTAGCCTGTTTGCGCACAGCATGGCAGGCGAGTTCATCGCCGCATGTGCGAGGGTTTTCGGTTCTGATCCTAATCTTTTAAGGATGGTTTATGGAAAGCAAAGGCCTCCAAGTCGTGCAGTCTGGCGAGCGGACGAACACCGAAGGGAAACCGGTCAGCAACCTAATACTTCTATCGATCTCTGATAGCGACTACGGCTCATTGCGTCCTGATCTCGAATACGTCGCCTTGCCAAACCATCTAGTCCTTCACGAGGGCGGTGGAAAGCTGGAATTTGTGTATTTTCCAAATCGAGGTTTGGTTTCTCTTGTAGTCGTAATGAAAGATGGAGGGAGCGCCGAAGCCGGCATCGTTGGCAATGAGGGCTTTACCGGAACACCGGCGGCGGTTGGCCTGAGCAGGAGCCCGCTTCAAGCGGTGGTACAAATCACGGGGGACGGGTTTCGGGTAACGGTCGCAGCTTTGCAACGCACTTTGGAATCCACTCCACACCTGCAATTGATGCTGAGTCGCTATGCCGTAGTTCAGGGAATGCAGGTTGCACAAACAGCCGCCTGTAATCGGCTGCACGATATTAAGCAGCGCCTTGCACGGTGGTTGCTAATGACTCAGGACAGAGTAGATTCGGAGTCGCTGCCCATCACCCACGATTTTCTCGCAACGATGTTAGGGACGGATAGGTCTACCGTGAGCTTGGCAGCTGGTGTTTTGCAGAAGAAGAAGCTCATCGAGTACACCCGTGGCGCAGTGAAGATTGTGAACCGCAAGAAACTGGAAGACTCCGCCTGTGAGTGCTACGGGATTACCCAACAGTACAATGGCGAGCTGGGCTTGAAATAAATCCGCGAGCCGATCATTGGCTGTGGTTTCGGGAAGCATCAGGGATTCGATTCGCCACCTTGGTCTGTGCCGGAGACTACAGGAAGAGCAAGCCTGACCGGAAGCCTTTCTGCTTGCAGCCGCCAAACTCGGAGTCGCGCCGAAAGACTGCCTCGTCTCTGAAGACACGGATATGGGCATTCAGGCAGCTACGGCGGCGGGGATGGCCTCCGTCAAAATTCCTCCGCCGTGGAAGAGATGATGACGGCTGCGGTTGCCATCGTCGCAGCTATCGCTCACCTCTTTTAGAAATTACAAGTCAACCCGTTCAGGGCAGCACCGGCTTAATGCCGGTCAGTTCGCAGAAATCAACCAACGCGGGATACAAATCGCTGCCATATCCCAGGCACGCGTATTCGTTGGTCCAGCTCTCGAGCATCCTTTCGACATCACAATGAACCGTTACAAACCCATGGGGCCAGAAGGGGATACCGCACTCATCCAAGCGCTGCGGGATTTGTTCCTTCGGCGGCTCGAAGATGCTGGCGCGAGTAATCACCATCTGGAATTCGCCATTCACGCGGCCGACACGTGCGATTACGCCTTCGCCTACTTTGCAGATGAGTTTGACGGACATCCCGCCAGCCTCGCCTTCGGTGGGGATGCCATGTTCGGAAAAGCCTGCTGGGCCTAACTTGCACGCGAGCGACGGCGGACAGGCTCCGTCGCCGATAATCTTGATTTCCTTCTTCTTCTTATCAAGATGTTGCAGATCGCCGTAGTAGACCCGCTCTTTGCTCAGCTTGGTCAGCAGCCACACGGTGAGCGCAGTATTGAAGTCACCGAGGGTGGAAGTTCCATAGCCATCTTCCAGCATCATGCTTTGAGCGAAACAAGTTGCGGCATAGTCGTTGGCCAGGCCCGGGAAAGACTGGATCGTATAGAAATCAAATTTCTCTCTTGCGACGATTTTCCTGAGAGCCAGATAAAGGCGGATCGAATGTTCGTTGACCAGGTTTTTCTCCGGGGCAGCGCCGAAGAGCTTTTTTAAACGAGGCTGAAGATCGGAGATTTCCTTGGCGGAAACTTTCTCCGCGACGTGGATGAGTTCGGTGGTATCGCGGGAATCGATATCCACGCCAAACATCCGCATCCACTGGGAAGGATCGGCAACTCCGCAGGTTTGACCCATGCCGCGACCGCCGAAAGTCCCCAGAGTGGACATGTTCAGGGCATTCTTCAGATGAGCAGCACGCGCGTAGCTGACAATCTTAAGAATTGTTTCCGAATCGTCGGCTTCCCCATAGACAAACTTGTGGGGAACTCCGATTTCCAGCAGTCCGCCATGCATAACCAGTCCACCGACAGGACGCCAGCCCTGCGAACCCGGATGCGTCCATAGCAGCAGAGCTTTGCCGCTGGCCGCGTAATCGCGGATGGCTCCAACCAGATGCGCAGCCCAGACCCATGTTCCCGAGAAGAGCACGATCATGTCGATCTCTTCGTTGGACTTCATTTTCTTCATGGCGGCACGTGCTTCTTTTTTCGTGGCCACCACGATTTCGTGCTCCACTACTCCCAGCCCGGCTTTCACCAGAGCCAGCTTGGAACGTTTCACGATGGCGTCATCAATGAATGGCACACCCATGGGGTCTTTGAGCTCATCCTTGTGAACACCGTAGACGATGAATCCGATTTTAGGTTGAATCAACGCTCCTCCTTGTGGGTAAGAAAATCCTGGCGCGCCATCATGGCCGCGCGAAAGATCCGGTACTGCTTCATTTGATCCGCATAACTCGCAGCCGTAGCCTGGTTCGGGGCCAGCACAGCAGTCTCGTGGACAACCTGATCTACCGCCTCGCTTGCATCGCGGTATTCGCCGACCGCGACACCGGCAAGAATCGCAGTGCCTAGACACACAGCTTCCTGCGACGCCATAACATGGAGGCGGCAGCCGGTAAGGGCCGCGCGCAAATGGAGTCCGAGCGCAGAACGTGAGCCGCCCCCAGTCACGTAGATGTCCCCGAAGTCTCCGGCAGCATCCGCCAGCATTTCGGTCATCAGGGACAGCTCACATGCCAGTCCTTCCAGGATGCCCTTATAGAGTTGACCGCGAGTGGTTGCTGGGCTGAGCCCGGCAATCACGCCTCGCGCGAACGGGTTGAACTCCGGATTGCAAGTGCCAATCAAGTGCGGAGTAACACACAATCCGGTGGGACCGTCGGGGACGTGCGCCTCCAGCAAAGAATAGTGATCGGCTTCGAGACCGTCGGCGCCGGTCTCCGGACTGGCATGACTCGATCCATTGCTGTATAGCAGATCGTGAAACCACTTCACCATGATGCCGGAGGGGAAATAGGCGAGCGTCACGAACTTCTGAGGCACGACGTGGCAGTAAGAATTTAACGAGGCATACAATGCCGCGTCGCTGAGGCACGGTTCGCTGGAGCCAACGACGATGCACTCGTAGGTTCCGATGGAATCATAGACGCGACCTTTGCCGATTACTCCCACTCCCAGCGCACCACAAGGTTGGTCGTGACCTCCGAGTACAACCGGCGTGCCCGGAACAAGACCGAGCTCGCGGGCGGCTTCAGAATTCAACTTTCCCGTGATGGAGCCAGCCGGGACTGGCACGGGTAACTGATCCTTGCGCAATCCAGCGGCCGTTAGAATTTCTTCGGACCAGCAGCGTTTCCGGATGTCAAAAGCCAGGAAGCGTGAAGCCAGGGAGTCATCAACGTACGGGGGAAGCCCCATCCGCTGCAGAATGTATCCGATCAAAGTAACAAAGCATGCGGTCGAGGCGAAAATGTCCGGCCGGTGTTGACGCAACCAAATGATCTTCGGGATGGAATACATGGGATGCGCCACTAACCCGGTGATTTGAAACAGGTGTTTGCGACCGATCGCATTCTCGCACCAGGTGGCTTCACTGACCGCGCGGTTGTCCTGATTAAGAATCGCGGGGGCCACAGGCTGGCCGTTCGTGTCGAGCGCAACAAAAGTCTCGCCATGCGAACTAAGGCAGAGTGCTTGCACGGGATCAGCTACATCTCTTGCGACGGCACGGCTGGAGGCGCAAATTGCATGCCAGAACTTCTCCGGATCCATCTCGGCCATTGACGGGCCGGGAAAATCGGGAGTGTAGGACGAAGTGTGTTGAGCCAGAATCTCCGCGCTGACCGCGAAGCGCACGGCTTTGCAGGCACTGGATCCAACGTCGATGGCAAGCAGGCTCATGAGAACCAGGTGACTCCTTACAGGAAATTTCCTACTGGAGCCGTCAGTTCGCGCTCTCCAGGTGCCGACTCAACGATACGAGCGACTCCTCCGCTGATCGAGACTTCCTTCACCCCTGAGAATGCATCGGGAGTTCTAAATAACATGATCAGGAAGCGAACTGCTAGGCGCGATTTCGCGGGAAGCCAGCGGTAGGTCCGTTCACCGAAGAGCGTGCCTTGGTCGATCGACTCCCGGCGGGGAATCGCGTCGGGAGTGGTGCTGAACTCCAGGCCGCGACAAAATGTTCGCGCCTTCCAAGGTGGTTCGGTGCGATTGTTTCTCTCTTCCCAGTTGCCAACCCAGGGAAAATCCGCTCTTCGAAACGCATACACGACCAGGAAATTTTGCGACGGGTTGCAGGCACTGACAAAAGCGATTTGCAGGCCTGGATCCAGCAGTTGCATGGTGTAGTGCCCGAAACGCTGATCCGGAGTCCGGCGCAAGTCAGCGGTTGCGCCTTGTTTTGTCGGAGCGTTAGGCCACATAAACTCAGAATCTGGCTGCAGAAAAATCCGCTCGCTGTAGTCTGGAGCGCACACCTTGGCATGAGTTGCCGGCATATCAAAGACGGTCGTCCCACATTCGAGAAACGGCGGGCCAAAGGTTACATGCTCATTCCAGGAAATTGGCCGGTCATAAACGCTGAGATTTTCCGCCTGCTCTTCGCAGTAAATAATGGGATGCGAGCGGTTCAATGAAATGGTCCTGTGGAAATCGATTTGCGCCTGGGGAAGGGTCTGTCCGTATTGGAGGGTTGGCCGGGGAGAGCCGGATTTCTTCAGCACGTCCCATTGCAACGATGGGGCCTCTCCGTGAGTCGTAAGTCCGGCGGCTATTTCCTCTTTGGAGGGCGGTCCAAAGTGATCGAAACTCAAACTGTGTCCGGCGATGGCGGCAAGCAGCTTGGCATCCGGCGGAGGACCGTAAGTACGGTGGTGCTTCTTAGGTGAATAATCGCCTGGATCGATTGTCGTCCATTGCGGACGCCACAGAGGATTTACTCCCGGAACGCTGTTCAGGCCCAACTCGCAAATGTGGCCGCCGCCTTCGAGGACGGAAACGTGCCCCCAATCAGCACTTATGCGATAGCCACCGCGGCCGTCCACGACGTCGCTCGAGTGTTGTATCGCTTTCGTCCGGCTGCTACGGAGCATGATTGCTGACCTCCTGGTCTCAGGAACTCGACGCCCTCTAGAATGGCGCGTGCTGGTTGCAGAAAGGAGCTCGAAGCTCCCCTCGGCGGGAAGAAATCCACCCGGTTGGAAGGATCAATTTAGTACTGTATTCGAGCGATTGTCAATCTTATTTGTTTGTATCAGATCGATTCTTTCGAACGGCTGGCGACACCGGTTGCGTTTCGGCGACAATCACTTCAATCCCCGCTTCACGCAACTCATTGACGTACTTAGGGTCGGTCCCATTGTCGGTCACCAGGGTAGTTATATCGGCGGCCGGCCCGACATAGGCAAACGACTGTTTGCCGAATTTGCTGTGGTCGGCTAAGGCAATCCGAGTTTTGGCCGCCTTCACCACCATTTTCTTGATTTGCGCTTCGGCATGATTGGCGGTGGAAACTCCATAACCAGGGTCAATGGCGCTCACGCCCAGAACAGCTTTGTCCAGGCGTATTTCGGAAAGAGCACGCTGCGCCCACTCTCCCGAAAAATAGAAGGTGTCTTTTTGCAGGTCACCGCCCGTGCACAAGACCGTCACTCCGGCGCTGTGTTGCAGTTGGCAAACAATGGTGGGAGAGTTGGTGACTACGGTAAGACGATTGCGGTTATGCAAGCGGCCCGCCAGTTCCAATACTGTCGTGCTGCCCTCGAGAAACACTGTATCTCCATCGAGGATCAGTTTCTCGGCTTCGCGCGCAATGGCATGTTTCTCTTCGCTATTGCTACGAGCCAGGGTTTCGTAAGATGGTTGAAACTTCGTGCTCGACATGCGAGACACGGCGCCGCCGTGGGAGCGGACGAGCACACCTTCATCTTCGAGAGTGGCCAGGTCGCGGCGAATGGTTGCGGGCGTCACCGCTAACGCGCTGCACAGTTCGGAAGCGCTGATAGTACGTTGCGTGGCAAGAATCTCGCGAATACGAAACCTGCGTTCTTCAGCGAGCATGGCGATGATTGGCCCTCCCTCCGAGCGAACCGAACGGGTCCGGTACCGCTCAATCCTATAACCCGATTGATCCAATGCTGAGGACAAACAACTTCACAATGGATCAAAAACGATCATACTATCATCGCTCGCGCTGCGTTCTGGTTTTTCGACCTGCGTGAATGTGACTGCGCGGTCTTTCGGGGATGGCGCGTGATTTGCTTCGCGCTTACACGCCGTGGCGGCTCCGGCGCGCCAGTTCTCCGAGGGTGTGGTTGGTGTGTGACCGATAACCTTTCAGGGGCAGGATGCGCTCGTGGATCGCATCCAGCAGCCACTCTGGTTGCGGGAAGAACATGGCTTCCAGTTCCGGGGCAGGCGTGATCCAGTTGCGAGAACCGACCACGACCGGCGGCGCGTCCAGATCGTCAAAGCAGAGCTGGGTGAGGTTTGTGGCCACAGTATGTAGCACAGAACCACGTTCCACGGCGTCACTGGCGAACAGGACCTTGCCCGTCTTCCGCACCGAATTCACCAGCAGTTCGTAATTGAGCGGATTGACCGCCCGCAGGTCGACGATTTCGACCGAAATGCCAAACTCCTTTTCGAGCCGGTCGGCGGCGGCAACTGCGGTGTAGAGCGCGGGGCCCAGCGTGATGATCGTCAGGTCGCTACCCTGGCGCTTGATGGACGGCTCCGACAGATCGATCTCATAATGTCCTTCGGGGACGCCTTCCTCAACGAACATCTCGCCCATGTCGTAAATCTTCTGGCTCTCGAAGAAGACCACGGGATCGGTTCCAGCAAGAGCGGCAGCCATCATGCCCTTTGCGTCGTAGGGCGTCACCGGGTAGACCACCTTCAAGCCTGGGATGTGATGCACCAGCGCGGTCCAATCCTGCGAGTGTTGAGCGCCGTACTTGGCGCCAACAGAAATGCGGAGGACCACCGGCATGGTGAGTTGACCGGCCGACATGGACTGCCACTTCGAGAGCTGATTGAAAATCTCGTCGCCGGCGCGCCCCATGAAATCGGCATACATGAGCTCGGCCACCACGCGGCCACCGCACATCGCATAGCCCACAGCCGCGCCCACAATGGCCGCCTCGGAAATCGGCGCATTGAACAGACGATGGTAAGGGAGGGCTTCGGTGAGGCCGCGATAGACCGCGAAGGCCCCGCCCCAGTCGCGATTCTCTTCGCCAAAGGCAATCATGGTGGGATCCACGGAAAACCGGTGGAGCATGGCTTCGAAGATGGCATCGCGCACGTTGTAGGCCTTCATCTTCGGGACCGGCTTGCCGTCCAGTGTGGGGGTCCGGATCTTGCCGCGGATCTGCTGCACCCTGGGATTGGAAGCGATGTCTTGCAGGAACTCCGGCGGACGATCGTCGAACTTCTCGACGCGCTGGTTCGAAAACATGACGCGGTCGACAAGGTCGGAATCGATGGCGACGCGCGGGCTCCGCTCGAGATCTACGGCCAGCCGAAACATGTCGAAGACCACGGTTTCGATGCTGGCGCGAGCGCCGTTCAGTTCGCTTTCAGTGAGAACGTGGCCATCGACCAGACGCTTCCTGAACGCGGCAATCGAATCGGCCTTCTGCCAATGCTCGATTTCTTCTTTCGAACGATAGCTGGATGAATCCGAAGGGGAGTGGCCGCTGATGCGATAGGTGATGGTATCGAGCAGAACCGGACCGCGGCCTTCGGCCAAAATCTGCTTCTTGCGGCGGAAGGCATCGATCACGGGCAACGGATCGTAGCCATTCACGCGCTCGGCGTGCATCTGCTCAGGATTCACACCGGCGCCGATGCGGGCAATGAACTGCACGCCCATGGTTTCTCCGCAGGGTTGCCCGCCCATGCCGTAGAAATTGTTCATGCAGTTGAAAATGATCGGCAGCCCCCCGCCCAGCGATTGATCCCACAGTTTCGAGTACTGATCCATGGCGGAGAAGGTGATGCCTTCCCACACCGGGCCGCAGGAAAAAGAAGCGTCGCCGATGTTGCAGACGACAATGCCGGGTTTGCGGTTTACGCGTTTGAAGAGCGCGGCGCCGGGAGCAATCGAACCCGAGCCGCCGACGATCGCATTGTTGGGATAGATCCCAAACGGAGGAAAGAACGCATGCATCGAGCCACCCAGCCCGCGGTTGAATCCCGCATCTCGCGCGAAAATCTCGCAATAGGCTCCGTAGATAAAAGCGCGGAGAGCAATCTCGCGGGTCGAGCCTTGGAACTGATTCTCGACGGGACGCAGCACGGCTCCATCGCGGTAGGACTCGAAAATGTTCGACAACTCGGACTCGGTGAGCTTGCGGATGCTGGAAAAACCTTTAGCGAGAATCTCGCCATGGCTGCGATGCGAACCAAAAATAAAATCTTCGGGCGACAGGGGAAAGGCCATGCCCACCGCGGCCGCTTCTTGTCCGATCGACAGATGAGCGGGGCCGGCGTGGTTATAGGCAACACCTTTATAAGAGCCCTTGGTCTTGATTTCGTTGAGGATGGTCTCGAACTCGCGGATCGCGCACATGTCCTGCCAAATCTGCAGAAAATCGGAGGTGGAGTAGTTCCCCAATTCCTGTTCCAGCGTGCGGTCGTAGGTGTTGATGGGGATTTCCGACACCTGGATTTTCGACTTGGCAAAAACATCCTTCGGTTCGATGACAATCGACTTGGGCATTCTTGAAACTCCTGATGAACGAAACTCTTAGAAGATACCAGCCATCGCTTCTTTGAAAGATTCGCTCAAATCGTACAGATCTGCTCCACCTTTTCGATCTTGTCGCGCACCACTTTCAGGAATCTCGCTCCCGGCGCGCCGTCGATTATCTGGTGATCGAGCGTCAGAGAGAGACCGATGGAATCGATGAATTCCACTTTGTCTTCTCTGCGCACCGCCTTCAGTTGAATGGCGTTGACTCCGAGAATGGCCACCTGCGGCGGGTTCAGCAGTGGAGTGAAAGATTCGATGCCCAGTCCACCGAGATTGCTGACGGTGAAAGTCGCGCCGCCGAGGTTGTCCGCCGAAATCTTGTTTTGTACCGCCTGGTCCGAGAGTTCCTTCATGCGCATGGCCAGAGCCGCGAGCGTCAGTGTCTGCGCATTCCGCACCACGGGAACCAGCAGCCCGCGCGGAGTGTCGCAAGCAAACCCGATGTGAACGCCCCGGCCCGGGAGAATTTTTCCATCGACGAACAACACGTTGAGATCTGGTACCTCCAACAATGCCCGAACGGTGCAGAATGTCACCAGGTCGTTGATGTTGATGTCGGGCACTGCCGACGAAGCCTTGATGCGCGCGCGCAACCGAAGTAAGCCACTGGCGTCGGCGGAAGAATTGAGGGTGTACTGCGCCGTGCTGGAAAGAGACTCGCGCAGGCGCCGCGCAATCTTCTCGCGAATACTGGAGATTGGAGTTTCTGGCGCGTTCAGATTGGAAGTAGAGGCGTCATAGAGAGCCCGTAGGTCGGCTTCGAGGACGCGCCCGCCGGGACCGGACCCACGGACCGCTCGGGGGTGGAAGTTGTGCTCTTGGGCAAACCGCTGCGCCCTAGGACTCAGGGGCGCGGAGGAGTGGCGCAGAGAGTCATCGTCAGCCGCAGCGGACTCGTTCCCCAGATTGACGTCTGGTGCGTTGGCCGACTCTTGGCGAGAAGCGGCAACTACGGAAGATGCCCCATTCGAACGCGGACGAAGCGCTTCAACGCTTTCACCGGGATTGCCGATCACAAATAGCGGCGTGAAAACCGGCACGAGTTCGCCTTGCTCGAAAAATGTGGCAAGCAAAATGCCGTCCACCGACGCCGCGACTTCAAAACTGGTTTTGTCGGTCTCAATCTCGACCACCGTTTCCCCGGCAGAGACCGCTTCGCCCTTCTGCTTGAGCCACCTGGCAATTAGGCACTCTTCCACCGTATTGCCTAACTTCGGCATTTCAACCGCGACTGCCATCTGCCTTCTTCCTCAGTTCTTTCTGGGCGCGGAAGCGCTTCATCTCACCACGCGGACATAGGAAGCGTACATCCACCCTCAGCCGTTAGAGGTCACGAGACTGGCGTGAGAGATGCGATCAGTATAGCTCGCTTGTGATCGAGAAACAACAAATAATGTGCACAATTCATCCCAAATATAGTTAACAATAGACAAGAAACGAACAATATAGTTGACATTCATGCACGCTGAGAGATACATTTATTTCGATTTTATGTTGTTTGGCTGATATTCATTTGTGGTCGTGCTCCCGGGGTTCTTATCTATTCTATGTGTCAGATAACCGCGGCTGCCCGGCTGAGACAGCATGAAAGCATGAGATGAATCCAGGCAACCCAAGAGTGACAGAGGCGCCGTCGAGCGTCACGACCGGCATTCAAATTGGAATGCGGCCGGCGGAGACTGTCATCCCTGCCTTCAACATCCCTTATCTGCCGATGATGGAGCCGGTAGTCGCTGCTCTGCGTGAAGCAGATTGCTTTGGGATGATCGCGGTGGCGCGCCTGGAATGGATCAAGTTCGAAGCGCGAAGCCTGCGGGCGGTACAGGAAGAATACGAACGGATCGGGGATGAACGCTATACGCGGCTTCATCTGGATCATGTCCCGGTCATTGACGAAGACAACCTGCGGGTTGATTTTGAGGCTGAGATCCGGGAGGCGATCAGGCTCGGATACCAGTCCGTGATGGTCGACGGTTCGCGGTTGCCACTGGAGGAGAACATCCAAGCCACGCAAAAAATCACGGCCATCGCGCATGACGCCGGGATTCCTGTAGAAGCGGAGTTGGGAGCCGTTCTCGGCCACGAAGCGGGGCCGCTTCCTCCTTACGAAGAACTCTTCGCTACGGGCAAGGGCTTCACGTCGCCTGAGGAGGCGAAACGGTTTGTTGCCGAAACCGAAGTGGACTGGCTCTCCGTTGCGGTCGGGAGCGTGCATGGGGCTCTGATGGGCCGCTGCCAGAAAGTCGAGGCGCGGTTGGACCTTGCGCATCTGCAGCGCATCCACGAAGCGACCCGAATTCCACTGGTGCTGCATGGAGGCAGCGGGATTAAGGCGGAGTACATTCTGGAAGCGACGCGCCGTGGCATCGCCAAAATCAACATCGGTACTGTAATCCGCCAGGCCTATCAAGCCGTCCTCCCCATATCTGTAGTGTCGGCGCAACAAGCGGTCCACAATACGACGGTGTCGATTCTGAGGGAGTTACGTCTTCAGGGTAGCCGCAAGCTGGTTCATCTGGATTCGTGATTCCCGGCAGCTTCTGGATACTCGCCGCATGAAACCTAACCCTGAGATCGCGGAGAACGTTCCGTCAGAAATGCGGGCGCTGGTGCTTGACGGCGTTGGCTTCGAGCACCTGGCCGTCCGCAAGGTCCCGGTGCCGAGTCCCAGCGCTCACCAGTTGTTGGCGCGCGTGGAAGCCGCCGGCATATGCACGTCTCTGATCAAACTCATTGAACAGGGATCGGACCACAACCTGATGTACGGCTGGGATGTGCGCCGCTTTCCCGCGATTCTTGGCGACGAAGGTGTGGTAACCGTTGTGCGAGTCGGAGAGGCACTTCGGGACCGGTACTGGCTGGGCGATAACTATGTCATCCAGCCTGCCGTGGATCACGAGCCCGTCAATCATCGGGAACGGTATCGTAATGCGGGCCAGGGAGTGAACAAGGTGGCCGTGGGCTACACCCTGGCGGGTCATCTCGCCGAGTACATCCTCATCCCGGAAGAGGTTCTCAACTCCAGGTGCCTCTTGCCGGTTCCGCAGCCACGCCCGCCACTGGCACACGCCGCCATGAGTGAGCCGCTCTCCTGCGTGGTCTCAGCCCAGGAGCATCACATGCATTTGACCCAGAGTAATCCGCTGGCCGCGCGGGAAGCCGTGAAAGGACTGAAGCGTGGAGGGGTGACCGTGATCATCGGGGCGGGCGCGATGGGGAGAATGCACGTGGACCTGGCGTTAGCCTATCGGCCGCGCGCAATTGTGGTGGCAGATTTTCTGGAAGCTCGCTTACAGCTCGTCCAGAAACTCTTCGAGGCACGGGCCGCGAAATTAGGAGTCGCGCTGCACACGGTCGACGCCGCTTCCACCCAGGTTGAGAAGGTGGTCGCTGAAATGACAAACCATCTCGGGGCGGACGATGTCATAGTCGCGGTTGGGTCCAAGAAGGCCGTCGAGGGTGCCCAGAAAATGGTCGGGCGGAGCGCAGTGCTCAATCTTTTCGGAGGGCTTAAGAAAGGCGACGACATCGTGGGCATCGATGCCACCGTGGTTCACTACAAAGAGATCAACGTTACCGGATCGAGTGGCGGCTCACCGTGGGACATCGCACGTACGCTGGAGCTCATCGCGGCGAAAGAGATTGATGCTGGCGCGCACATCACCCGCGTCGGCGACCTGGAACATTCCATTGAACTACTGCAGTTAGTGAAGGCCCAGCAAATCGACGGCAAAGCCGTGGTCTACCCGCACCGGCGTACCCAGAAGATTCACAGCGTGGATTCGTGGTCGGGGGCGGACGAACGCTCCTACCTGCAAGCAAGCGAGATCTGAGTGTCCCTCTCGGGCAATCGCACATTCGTCGGCTTCGGGTTCGGCGCCATTCAAGCCGGACTGTTCCTCTGCGAAGCCTTTCGCTCAGGAAACTTTCGCCGGCTTATCGTCGCCGAGGTCATGCCGAATGCAGTGCAGGCGCTCCGCCAATCGGCGGGAAGATATGCGGTCAATGTGGCATACCACGAGCGAGTGGAAGCGGTGGAGATCGGGCCAACGGAGATCGCGAACCCGGCTAACCGGTCCGAATGCGATTTTCTGGTAGCGGAGGTGGCTGAAGCCGCGGAACTCGCCACCGCTTTGCCTAGTGTGGCGCACTACACCTCGGCCTCGCCGGGAAGCGTCCACCGGATACTGGCCGAGGGGCTTAGGCGGAAGGCCGCTGCGGGCGGTCCTCCCGCAGTTGTTTATGCTGCCGAGAACCACAACCATGCGGCCGAGATTCTGGAAGAAGCAGTTCTCAGCGAGATTCCCCAAAGCGAGCATGATCAGGTCCTCGACCGCGTCTCATTTCTCAACACCGTGATCGGAAAAATGAGTGGCGTAGTCACAGACCCGCATGAGATTCAAAAACAGGGTCTGAAAACGGTAACGCCCTTCGAGTCCCGGGCCGTGCTGGTGGAGGCCTTCAATCGCATTCTGGTTGGACGAACATCCTTTGGCGGTCGACCTGCAACCCTGGGCTTCCGCCGCGGCATCGAGGTGTTCGAAGAGAAGCCTGACCTGCTGCCCTTCGAGGAAGCAAAACTCTACGGCCACAACTCCACCCATGCCGCCGCCGCCTATCTTGGAACGCTCCTGGGTGTGGGACGGATCGCTGATCTGGAGAGATCTCCTGGAGTAGCCGCATTCCTGGAAGCTGCATTCGTCAACGAGTCAGGGGAGGCACTCATTCGCCGACATCACGGCAAGGACTCTCTGTTTACGCCGGAAGGCTACCGAGCCTATGCCACGGACCTGCTGCTGCGGATGTTCAATCCTTACCTGGGCGACACGGTCGAACGTGTGGGCCGCGATCCAGAACGGAAGTTGGAATGGGACGACCGCTTGGTGGGCACGGTTCGCCTTGCTCTGCAACAGGGCTTACGCCCGGTGCGTTACGCAATGGGCACGGCCGCCGCCGTGGCTGCGCTCGATAAATCTGCCCTCGATTCCAATCGGCCGTTGCAGGAACTCCTGGATCCGCTCTGGCATAAGGCTTCGCCCAACCCGGCTGAGAGGGAAGCAGTGCTACGAACTGTCGACGAAGGTCGAACGAGATTAAGGCTCTGGCGCGACCACGGTTTTCCAAACCTGGAGGCATTTGTGGAACGAAACCTGTCCGTTCCGCGCTGAAGCTGCGGCGAAAAAGTCCCAAGGGCGAAAAATTCGATCGGCAAGAAAGAAGGCCAGTCGGCGTGCCGGCCCATGCTTCATTTCTGGCGAGCTTTCGCCAACTCTTTCCAGGTTACGAGCACAAAGCCTTGCTCTTTGAGGAATTGCCGGAACTCCGCACTCTTGACCATGTCCAGATCGTGTTGACGCCATGCGGCGCCCCAATCGGGATGATCGTAGGTCGCACCCCGCATCTCTTCGTCGTCATACGCGAGATGCACGATCACCTGGTAAACGCCCGGACCGAGAGGCTCGAGCTGCTTCCGGTACCACGCAGTCCAGTCCCGGGCGTCGATGCCCGGGTCGATCTCGATGACCTTCTCCACCAGAACTTCTTCCGCGGGCGGCGGCGTCCTCACCGGAGCATGGCTTCCCGCCTTCGCCTCCAGGACGGGTAGACCGTAGCTGTGGCCCATCTTCTTATAGACCTGGTATAGATCGGCTGACTCGAACAGCGCACCCATGTGAGTATCCAAATGCGTCACACGAATGCCCGCGGACTGGGCGTGATCAACTTGCGCGCGCAGTTCGCTTTCAACCTCTGAGGGCTTGGCATTCTGTACGACGGCAGGTGTGTCGAGGGGAAGATACTCGGTCGCGTCCAGTAGGCTGGGTACCCTGTCTTTTGGGCTCACAGGTCCCCAGCGAAGAGTCGTCCATTCGCTGTTGAGCGCCAGATGAATTCCTAGATCGGCGTTCGGATGCTGTTTCGCCCAACCCACCACCTCGGGAAACCATGGGCAGGGAACCAGGATGCTGGCCGAAGTAATCCATTCCTTTTCGAGAGCCTCAAAAATGGCCCGGTTGACGGAATGGTTCATGCCCAGGTCATCGGCGTGAATCACCAGCAGGCGCGCCGATGCTTGATAGCCCAGTCGCTCCGCGACAGTTTTCACCTGCGCAGCTTTTTCTTGGCCAGTCTGGGCCAGGCTCTGCATCAGGTTCACAAAGAGGACGATTAACAGGAATAGAAAACGCATTCTGTGCTTCATGACCGTAAATTACGCTCCATCAGGTCCCGACGAATTGAGCCGGATTTCTCGAGTTTCGTCAAAATACGGCAAGAATCGTTTTAATACAGATTTTGTCATTGACAGAATATCCCCTCCGTATAGAATTCAAGAGGATTTTGTGGAAATTTTGTGGAACTGTGGCAGGTAGCTGGATTTACGACCCCGCGACCCACGAAGATATCCTGCCACGAACCCCGTTATCTCTCCGCAGGATAATGGGGTTTTATTTTGAGATTGTGAATGAGTTCTACCGCCAACGCGCCCGCTAACGCCCCGCGCCTGAGGCGTACCCTCACGCTCGGAGACCTGATTCTCTACGGCGTTATCGTGATTCAGCCGGTGGCCCCCATGTCCGTATTCGGCGTGCTCAGCGACCGCGGGCATGGGCACGTAGTTACAACCATACTGATCGCCATGGTGGCGATGCTGTTCACCGCCATCAGCTATGGCCGCATGGCGCGCGCCTATCCCAGCGCCGGCTCGGCCTTCACCTACGTCGGCCAGGAAATCAATCCCGCTCTTGGTTACGTCACCGGCTGGAGCATGGTGATGGACTACATGCTCAATCCCATCATCTGCACCATCTGGTGCAGCCAGCAGGCGCACGTGTTTGCTCCCGGCGTGCCCTACGCCGTGTGGGCTGTCTTCTTTGCGTCGGTATTTACGCTGCTCAACATTCAGGGGGTGAAAACCTCGGCCCGCGTGAACTCGGGGCTGGCGGCGGCGATGGGCGTAGTGATTGCAATTTTCTTTGTGGTCGCGGCGCGCTACATCTTCGGACATCCGCACGACGGCGCGGCCTTTTATACCCGCCCCTTCTACGACCCGAGCATGTGGAACACGAAGGCCGTGCTCAGTGGAACCTCGATCGCGGTTCTCACCTACATCGGTTTCGACGGCATCTCCACGCTCTCGGAAGAAGCGGAAAACCCGCGCCGCAACATTCTGCTGGCCACGGTGATGACTTGCCTGGTGATCGGCATTTTATCTGCCGTTGAGGTTTACGTCGCGCAGTTGGTCTGGCCCGCATCGCAGCCTTTCCCGGAGGTCGACACTGCCTTTGTTCACGTTGCCGGCCGCGCCTGGAAGCCGATGTTCGGCATTATCGGATTCACCCTGCTGGTCGCCAATTTTGGCTCGGGCATGGGCGCGCAGATCGGCGCGGCGCGTCTGCTTTACGGCATGGGACGCAGCAACGCGCTCCCGAAATCGTTTTTCGGAGTGGTGGACGCGAAACATCGAGTGCCGCGAAATAACGTGTTGTTTGTGGGTGCGTGCGCCCTGATTGGGGCGTTTGTGATGAGTTTCGGCCTCGGCGCCGAGATGCTGAATTTCGGCGCGCTCATTGCCTTCATGGGCGTGAACGTGGCCGCCTTCATGCGTTATGTGGTGCGTGAACGAAAAAGGACAATCTCATTTGTTGTGCCACCCGTTCTCGGCTTCGTGATCTGCTTTTTACTCTGGGTGAGCCTCAGTACTCCCGCCAAAATCGCCGGCAGCATCTGGATGGCAGTAGGAATCGCCTTCGGAGCCTGGAAAACACGTGGTTTCCGCGGAGACCTGGTTAACTTTGATCTCCCGCCGGATGAGTGAAGAAAGTCAGAAGTAAGAAGTCAGATTGCAGAAGGAAAAAACTCTCTGAGCAATCGGCATTACAGTGAGAGCCTTTACTTCTTCAATCTGACTTCTTACTTCTGCAATTACCTCACTCCACGTTCCACCCGCTCACTTCGACCGCTGCTTTCGCCGCTCCCACGCTGCTGGCGCGACAAGTTGCCGTGATTTCCCGCTTTTCACCGGGCAGCAGCGAGATGTAATTGTCCTGCCAGACCACCGGCAGAATTTCCTCGCCGCCTTTGCCCTTGTCGAGTTTTAGGCGCACGAAAAATGCCAGGGCCTTGCTGGGATTTTCCACGGTGACGCGAGTCACCGCGTCCTCGCCCTTGGTTTCGCTGCGGCTTGATACATTCAGCCTCACCTTGGGCAACTGCGCAAGTGAGGTGTAGTCCGCGTACGACGCGGTCGGCGTCATATACCAATTTGACTTTGTCCAGTCGAGCGTCTCGGGTTTCGTCGAGAGCCAATAGAAGTTCGACCCGACCAGCTTGCCGCCGCCATCGGTGACACGGAGATCCAGGAAGTATGCCGGTGAGAGTCCTTCGATCTGTGGAATCTCAAACGCTTTCGCAGTGCTGTCGGCCGCCGCATCGAGCGCAGTGTCCTTGTAAAATTTCTGCGTGCCATCCAGATTGAATACGCGCGCTGCGATTCTCAGCCCCTTGGCATCCGCATATTGGCTGCTCACCAGCCACACCGAGTGATCGTCGTAGCCATAGACGGGGTCGAGCGCCTGCATGGCTTTCTTGGCGCCGAAGTATCCGCCGCCCGGCCGCAAATAGTAGTCGTAGAGATGCCAGATCATCGACGGCCATGCGTTATTCAGCATCCACTGGATGACGCCCGTCGAAGTGTACTTGTTGCGGCTGTAGGCCTCGAACATGGCACGCACGCCTTCGTAGGCCATGAGTTGCGATTTGTAGGTGAAGTCTTCCGCGCTGGCCGCTTTTCCATAGCGCTCATTCAGCGCGTCGGTGAACACATGTATGGTTTTGAAGGAGCCACCGCCAGCGTGGAAGTTCCAGTACTCATCCAGCGGCCCATCCGCCGTCCAAAGATGGTCTTTCGGAATCATGCGCCCGACGCTTTCAATCGGCGGAACTGCCGGTCCCATGCTGGTTTCAGTGTTGAAGCCGTAGGCGCCGCCGCATCCGCCGGGATTGCAAAGATTGTCGTCCATTCGAAGATATGGATCTGTCGTCCAATACGAAGGCGCCACGTATTCGTAGGGTCCACTCATCTTCGCGCCGCTTCCGCCCGTCACCGTACTCGACTTCGCCGTGGCCGAAGATACGATCGGATTCGGCCACCGCAGGTCCGCTTCAATCTTCAGGTACATCTCCTCCACGTCCGGCGGAGGCGGATTGTCGCTGCCATTCAGCCACATCACCAGGCTGGGATGGCTTCTCAGGCGGTACATCTGGTCGCGCAGCGAGGCCTTTGCGATCTCGAAGTCCTCATCTTTCCAGCTCCCCCAATGCTCCCAGAAATCGCAGCAGCACCATCCGGCCATCACCAGAATGCCCTGCTGGTCTGCCATTTCGAAGAATTCCTCGGTTTCGATTTTGCCTTCCAGCCGGATCGTGTTCAGCCCCATATCGCGCACATAGCGGAACTCATCGGCGAGCCGCGTCGAAGTCTGGCGCATCATCATGTCGGGCGTCCAACCGCCACCGCGAATCAGGATGTTCTTGCCGTTGACCTTGAACAGGCGCTTGAGACGATCAGGCGCCTGCTCGGCGACTTCGGACGTGATCTCGCGAATGCCGAACTTCGTATGGGACTCATCGGAAACCTTGCCATTCACCTTAAACGAAAGATGCAGATCGTACAGGTTCGGAGTCCCCATCTGCGCCGGCCACCACAACCGCGGATTGCTCAGATTGAGCTGCGGATATTGATCGGGCGAGAAGACCACGTCTTTCGACTCTCCCGCCGCCAGCTCTACCGCTTGCGCGAATTCGATGTTTTCCTTGTCTTCGATCCGACCTTTCAGCGTCCCCTTTATCGGGTGATCGCTGGCATTTTTCACTAGCGCGGTCACCGTCAAGTGCGCCGCTTTGTTTTCCGGCGAATCCACCTTTGAGAGCACTGCCGGATGCCGCAGCGCGACCGGTCCGCTGGTTGTCAAATACACTTCACGCCACAGCCCCATGTTCTTGTCGGGCGGCGCGGGATTCCAGTCCACAAAAGTGATTGTCAGGCTGTTCTCCGTTGGCGCCCATACCTGCACCGCGAGCACATTCGTTCCTTGTTTGACGGCGGAGATTACGTTGAACTCGTATGTGCGCCACGCACCGGCGACTTCGTTCGAGTTGGCAATCTGCTTTCCGTTGAGAAAAATGTTTGCGCGATAGTTGATGCCGCGGAAGTTCAGCCAGACGGTTTTCCCGGCGAACTGATTGGGCACAGAGAATTCCTTGCGATACCACCAGGAAACACCGTAGGGACTGTCGGGCGGCATCGGAATATTCGAAAAATTAAAGCCGACGGGATAACTGACCCCCGGAAACTGCCGCAGATTCATCCCGTAAAACGGATCGGGCAGTAATCCGTTCTTGACTTGCGCTGCCACCACCGTCGTCGGAACACTCGCCTGGATCCAGTCGCTGGTCTTAAACGCCGCGCCCGAGATCGCTTCACCGGTTGCCGTTACTTTCGCGGAAGACTGCAAGGCCCATCCATCGCGCAAAGGAAGAGTCCGGGCCGCAGGGAGGCCGGGCTGGGCGGCGGCAACCGCCAATGAGAAGAACGGGATCAGGAGTCGCAAGGTCTTCATGAAAGTGTCCTTAATAGAGAAATGAATTGCCGGCCAAATCGTCGTACTGGAACCGCCCTATGTTCATAACACCTTTATTAATTCGTTTCAATAGCGGAGTTCTGTCAGGTATCTGCCAGGCTTTGGCAAAGTGTGGTGGAGTTGCAAGAGCGGCGTTTCGCTTCGCCGCAGGCCGACATCTCGATCGCTAGTTTATAATCATAAATTCTCGCTTCTAGCGCTGAGCAGTCCGACGAAATTATCTGACCCGGAGTTATCCGACTATGATTCGACAGCTTCAAAATGCAGGGCCAACCGTGAAGATCATTCTCGGTGCGCTTCTCGTTCTCATCTGTGCCTCGATGGCGATTACGCTGATTCCCGGCGGGATCGGCTCCAGCCTCGGCATTGGCGCGCCCCCGGCCGGCGTCGTGGCCACGGTTGGCGACCAGCAAGTGACCGTGCCCGAGGTGCAGCGTGAAGCCCGGGCCATGATCCGCCAGCAGTTTCCTCGTGGCGGACCGCAAGCCAGCATGCTGCTGCCGTATTTCTCGGGGCAGGCTGCCGAACAACTCATCAACGAGAAGACTTTGGTTGCCGAGGCGCACCACCTGGGTCTGCGCGCCAGCGACGACGAACTGCGCGATGAGCTCCAGCACGGGCAGCTTGGCCCTATGCTCTTTCCCGACGGCAAGTTCATCGGGCAGGAAGAGTACGAAAACTTTGTCCAGCGCAATGACCTGACCGTTCCTCAGTTTGAAGCACTGGAGAAGAATTATGTTCTCATCCGCAAGTTGCGTGCCCTGGTTTCAAGCAGCGCCTTCGTGGGCGACGCCGAAGTTCGCGACGAATTCAGCCGCCGCAACACCAAGGTGAAGTTCGAATATGCCGTGGTCACGCAGGCCGACATTCTGAAGGGCCTGCATCCCGCCGAGGAGGAACTCAAGGCTTTTTACGAGCGCAACAAGGCGACCTACAACAACTCGATTCCTGAGAAGCGCCAGATTAAGTACGTCGTCGTGGATAGCGCGAAAATTGCCGCGGCGGTGACGGTGACCGATCAGGATCTGCAGGCCTATTACGATCAGCACCGCGACGAGTACCGCGTGCCCGAACAGGTGAAGGTCAGCCACATTCTGATCAAGACTCCTCTGCCCGCTCCCGGCGGCAAGGAAGATGAGAAGGCCGTCGCCGACGCGCGCGCAAAGGCTGAAGGGGTGTTGAAGGAACTCAAGGCGGGTGGAGACTTTGCGAAACTCGCGGAAAAATACTCTGACGACCCGGGCAGCGCCAAGAGCGGAGGCGAACTGGGCTGGATCGGCCGCGGCCGCACCGTGCCTGAATTCGAGAAGGCGGCATTTTCGCTCGCTAAGGGACAGACCAGCGACCTGGTCAAGAGCAGCTACGGCTTCCACATCATCCGCGTCGAAGACAAGCATGATGCTCATCTCAAGACGCTCGCCGAGGTAAAGAGCGAAGTAGAAGAAAAAGTGAAGCAGCAAAAAACGGCGCGCGCCACAGAAGTGGCGGCGAATGCCTTGCTCAGCCAGGCGCGCACCGACGGATTCGACAAGGCTGCCGCTGCCAAGGGTCAGACGGCAGTCACCACCGAATTCTTTGGCCGAACCGATAACTTGCCCGGACTGGCGGCGAATCCGCAGTTTATGGAGGCCGTCTTCAACGAGGCGGACAAGGCCCCGCCCGATGTGGTGCAGGTCCCGCAAGGCTACGTGGTTTTCCAGCTGCTCGCTATCAAGCCCCCGGCTACGCCCACCTTTGAGGAGATTCGTTCGCGGGTCGAAAGCGAGTTCAAGAACGAACGGGCTGCCCTTTTGCTGCAACAGAAGACGCAGGAACTCTCCGACCGAGCCAAGGCCGGGCACGATTTGAAAAAAGCCGCCAGGGATCTGGGTGCAACTGTGAAGACGAGCGAACTGGTGCTGCCCGATGGCCAGGTTCCCGACATCGGTTCCATGGCGAACGCGAGCGCGATTTTCTCGCTGAATCCCGGCGAGATCAGCGGGCCGATCACCGCCGGCGGCAATGGCGTGGTGGCTCAGCTTCTTGAAAAGCAGGTGCCAACAGATCAGGAGTTTGCCCAGAAGAAGGACCAGATCCGCCAGTCGCTCCTCGAAGCCAAGCAGAGCGATTTATTCGCGCTGTTCATTACCAACCTGCGCAAGGATATGGAAAAATCGAACCGGCTCAAGGTCAATCAGGAAGAAATGAGAAACCTGACCCGGCAGACGGCACAAGAAGGTTCGTAGCGAGCCGCTGAAGGGCACCTAATTTTCCGTAGAGACGCGGCTTGCCGCGTCTCCTTTCGCGGAGTGAGACGGGGCAAACCCCATCTCTACACTAACTGAGAACTGATTTTGCATGCCTTTCCCGCGCGCCAGCGGAATTCTGCTTCATCCCACCTCGCTCGGTTCGCGCGGCGGGATCGGCGACTTTGGTCCGGCAGCGTATGCCTTCGCGGATTTTCTAGCCTCCGCGCGCCAGGGACTGTGGCAGGTGCTGCCTCTCGGTCCGCTCGGTTACGGAGCCTCGCCCTATTCTTCTACGTCGGCCTTTGCCGGAAATCCGTTGCTGATCAGCCTGGAGCGGCTGGCCGATCGCGGCTGGCTTGACCGCGCCAAGGTCGACGCTCTAACCACCGCTGTCGAGCCCGTGGATTACCTGTCGGTCTTCCACCACAAGCTGCCCCTGGTATTTGAAGCGGCGCACAACTTTGTGCGCTCTGCCCCGCCGAATGCCCGCTTGCGTTACCAGACCTTCTGCCGGCAAAACCAATGGTGGCTCGATGATTTCGTACTGTTCGACGCTTTGCGCGCGCGTTTCCGACTGGAAAGCTGGAACCGCTGGCCCCGCGAACTCACGCATCGCGATCCGGTCGCGATCGAGAAGGCGCGTGTGGAAATGCTCGACGAACTCGATGTCCGTCGCGCTGTGCAGTTTTTTTTCTTCGAACAGTGGCAGGCGCTTCGTGCCTATTGTGCGCAGCGTGCCATTCGCGTCGTGGGTGACATCGCGATCTTCGTGAATTTCGACAGCGCCGATGTCTGGACCCACCCCGATCTGTTTCGCCTGAATTCCGACCTCGATCCCGAAGTCGTCGCCGGCGTGCCTCCGGATTTTTTCAGCAAAGACGGCCAGCGTTGGGGCAGTCCCCTTTATCGCTGGGACGTGATGCGGGAGCAGGGATATTCGTGGTGGATCGACCGGATGCGCTGGGCCACGCACAATTTTGACTACATCCGCCTCGATCATTTTCGCGGATTCGCGCAGTACTGGGAGATTCCGGCCAGCGAACCTACCGCGATTCATGGCCGCTGGGTCGACGGTCCTAAAGATGATTTGTTCGTGAAGCTGCGCAAGGCTCTGGGTGGGCTTCCATTTTTCGCCGAAGATCTCGGATACATCACGCCCGACGTGCATGCCATCCGCGAACGCCTCAAGATTCCCGGCATGGCCGTGCTGCAATTTGGGTTTGGGAATGTCGGTGCCCACGCCCATCTGCCGCACACTTTCACCGCCGAAAAGGTCGTTTACACCGGGACACACGACAACGACACGCTGCTCGGCTGGTGGGAATCCGGTGCCACCGAATACGAACGCCAGCAAGCGGAAGCGTACCTCGGCCCATCTGAAGACGGTATCCACTGGGCGATGATTCGCGCTGCCTCCAATTCCGTCGCCAGCCTCTCGGTGGTGCCGTTGCAGGATGTGCTGGGGTTGGGAAGCGATGCGCGCATGAACGTCCCGAGCCGCCAGGAAGGTAACTGGCGCTGGCGTTTTGCCGCCGAATTGCTGCGCCCCGAGTTGGCGGAAAAACTCGCCGCACTCGCGGAAGTATCCGACCGCCTTCCGCAGCCGTTGCCAGCCGCTGCCAATGAAGAGTGGGCCTCCTGAGTAGTGTATTCTCGCTGGCGAAGCAAATGGAACAAGTCTTCTGGAGTACGACGCCGTGACCGAGCCCACTGAGCCCATTATCCGCGCCCAGGCTGTCGAAAAGTTCTACCTGCAGCCGGATGGGAACCGCATTGAAGTTATTGCGCCCGTCGATCTCGACGTAGAACCGGGCAAGATTATCACTTTGCTTGGCCCCTCCGGCTGCGGCAAGTCCACGCTGCTGCGAATCCTCACCGGACTCAGCAAGCCTTCGTCGGGCGAAGTTCTGTGGCATGGGCGTCCTATTACGCCGGAGAACGCCGGTGTGGCCATCGTCTTCCAAAGTTTTGCATTGTTCCCCTGGCTCACCGTACTCGACAACGTAGAAGCCCCGCTCGAAGCTCGCGGAGTGCCTGCCGTCGAGCGTCACAAACGCGCCTTGCGCATTCTTGATACCGTCGGCCTCGATGGTTTCGAGAGCGCCTACCCCAAAGAGCTTTCCGGAGGCATGAAACAGCGCGTCGGCTTCGCGCGCGCCCTGGTGGTGGAGCCCGAAGTCCTGTTCATGGACGAGCCTTTTTCCGCGCTCGACGTGCTCACTGCAGAGAATCTGCGCAACGAATTGCTCGAGCTCTGGCTCAGCAAGAAGATGCCGACCAGCGCCATTTTCATCGTCACCCACAATATCGAAGAAGCCGTGCTGCTGGCCGATCGAGTGATCGTACTGGCAAGAAATCCGGCGTGGGTGCGCGCCGACTTTTCCATCGAACTCGCGCATCCCCGTGATCGAAAATCGCCGCGCTTCATCGACCTGGTGGATTACATTTACAAGATCATGACGCAGCCCGAACTCGCGCTGGCGGTGCCCGAAGCTACGGCAGCTGCGCAAAAGCCGGCTCGCCAGAAATACCAGATGCTGCCGCACGCGCGCGTTGGGGGCATCGCCGGTCTGCTGGAACTGCTACAGGACCGCGGCGGGCAGGAATATCTTCATCGTCTTGCCGAAGTCCTCAGCATGGATGCCGAAGACCTGCTTCCGATCACCGAGGCTTCGGTGCTGCTCAGCTTCGCCACCTTGAAAGAAGGCGATGTCCAAATCACCGCCGAGGGCACGCGCTTCGCCGAAGCCGACATCCTCACCCGCAAAATTCTCTTTCGCCAGGCCGCGCTTAACCACGTCATGATCCTGCAGCAGATCGACAGGATCCTGCACGCCAAGGCGGATCACTCCATTTCGCAGGAATTTTTCTACGACATTCTTGATGAACACTTCAGCGAGGATGAAGTGCAGCGGCAACTCGATACCGCTATGAATTGGGGCCGCTACGCTGAGATTTTCGACTTCGATCGTGAATCGCACCGGCTGATTCTCGCCGAACCCGTCGGAGAGATCCATCCACCCACTACCAACCCGGTGCAGCTGTGAAGCATCCGCAACGAATCGTTTTCCAGCCACTAGTTCGTATTTGGTCCATGTTGCCCAGCGCAAGCGTAGCGAGACTGCCCGACCTCATCATGTTTTCCGGCGCCCTGGCGCTTTTCTACGGCATCCTGCAAGTGGGGCGCACCTGGCTCGGTCCGTTCAAGCCGCAGGTTGAGATCAGTCGCAGCCTCAGCGCGCTTCCGGTCTATGCCGGATATTCGCTGCTGCGCATTGCGCTGGCTTACGTGCTCAGCCTGCTCTTTGCCATCACCTACGGATACATCGCCGCCTATCGTCCGCGCGCCGAACGTTTCATGATTCCGCTGCTTGATGTTCTGCAATCGATCCCCGTATTGAGCTTTCTTCCCGGCGTGATGCTGGCCATGGCCGCGCTTTTTCCGGGGCGTCAACTGGGCGTCGAATTGGGCGCAGTCCTGCTCATTTTTACCGGGCAGGTCTGGAACATGGCCTTCAGCTTTTATGCATCGCTAAAAAGTATTCCGCGCGAGATGCGGGAAGCGGCCACAATCTACCGTTTCAACTGGTGGCAGCGCTTCGTTCAGATCGAGCTGCCCTTCGCGACCATTGGCCTCGTCTGGAATTCCATGATGTCGGTTGCCGGAGCCTGGTTCTTCCTGATGGCCTGTGAGCAATTTGGCGACTTCCGCCTGCCCGGCCTCGGCTCTTATCTTCAGGCCGCCGCCGACAACGGCGACACCCGCTCCATTTTCTGGGGCATTGTCACCATGGTCACCGTGATCGTGCTGATCGATCAGTTCGTCTGGCGTCCCGTGATTGCTTGGGCCGAAAAATTCAAGATGGAGCAAGTCGAGAGTGCGAGCGCCCCAACTTCCTGGGTACTCGATCTTGTCCAACGTTCGCGTGGCATCGCCCTCTTCCGCCGGCGTGCAGTTCGTCCACTCCGCGAACAGATGATTCGCCGCTTTGCGCCCCGGCATGAGGATCGCGTCGAATCGGCAGGCGAGGACACTGCGGCTTTGTGGTTCTGGCGAGCAGTGGGAATCGCGGTTCTCGGCGCGATCGGATACGCCGTAGTGCGCGTCGTCATGATCTTGACCAGCCTGAGCGGCTCGGAATTCCATCAAATCGGTTTGGGCCTTGGTGCGACTTTCCTGCGTGTGAGTCTCGCGCTTGTGCTTGGCGCGCTCTGGACAATCCCGGTTGGTGTCGCCATCGGATTCCACCCGCGTCTGGCACGCATCGCGCAGCCGCTCGCGCAGATTGCCGCCTCGGTTCCAGCCACAGCGCTGTTTCCCGTTGTGCTGTTGGTCCTGATTCGCCTTGGCGGAGGCTTAGGCATAGGCTCGATCGTTCTGCTCCTGCTCGGCACGCAGTGGTACATCCTGTTCAACGTGATCGCCGGCGCCATGGCCATTCCCACCGACTTGAAAGAAGCCGCCGGCGTTTTCGGCATCCGCGGTTGGGAGCGTTGGCGCACGCTGATCCTGCCCGGAATTTTCCCTTTTCTGGTTACGGGAATGATTACGGCTTCCGGCGGCGCCTGGAATGCCAGCATCGTCGCCGAATATTTCCACTTCAAGGGTCAGACCTACTCGACCGTGGGCATTGGCGCCCTGATTTCTTGGGCCACCGATGCCAAGAATTTTGACCTTCTTCTCGCCAGCACGATTGCCTTGGCCGCCGTGGTCGTCACCACTAACCGTCTGGTCTGGCGGCGTCTCTATCGTCTCGCCGAAACCCGCTTCAAGCTCGAAGGCTAGCTCTTCTTCATTAGTTCTCAGTTTCCCAGTTCTCGGTCAGGCCGGGTTTTCTGGGAACTGGGAACTGTTACCGGGAGTTACTAAAGAAATACCTATTCACAAACGGTTAACCTTCCCTTCATGAAGTTGCAACCAAGGCAAGGCCAAAATCAGCTATGCCCAAGTTGCCGATCGCGAAAGACGAAGAGCGAGGAGTACTGACCGAACCACCGCTTCTGGCCGGGCTCCCGGGATTCGCAGGGAAATTTATTCCCATGGGACAGGCGCGCGATCTCTATCAGCGTGTGCGCTCTGCGCCCCAGGGTTTCCGACTGGAGGCGCTGCTGGCGGAAATGCAGGTGAAACTTACCGTCCAGCCCGCCGATCTCGATCGCATCCCGGTCAAAGGCCCTCTGGTGGCCGTGGCCAACCATCCTTTTGGCGTCATGGATGGTGTGGTTCTGGCTGTGCTCCTTTTGCGCGCGCGTCCCGACGTCAAGATACTGACCAACTCGCTCCTCGAGGGTATCCCGGAACTCCACGAGCAATGCATTTTTGTGGATCCGTTTCAGACCCCATCTTCGGTAGATAAGAATGTCAAACCCCTGAAGCAAGCGACGGAATGGCTGCGGCAGGGCGGAGCGCTGGCCATGTTTCCTGCCGGCGAAGTCTCGCAGTGGAATGTCCGCGAGGCGCAAATCACCGATCCCGAGTGGACCACCGTGGCCGCTAGCCTGGTGCGCAAGACCGGAGCCAGCGCGCTACCCGTATACTTTTGTGGCCGCAACAGCGTCACATTCCAGTTGCTCGGGCTGATCAATCCGCGGCTCCGGACGCTTTTCCTGCTGCAGGAGTTTCTGCAGCAGCGCGAGAAAGATGTAAAGGTCCGTATCGGCGGCGCGATTCCCTCCGAGTTGATCGCTAACCTCGACAGCGATGAGGAAGCCACTGAGTATCTTCGTCTGCGCACCTACCTGCTGTCGTATCGCGGCAAGAAGCCGATCTCGCTGCCCACCAAGATGCGTGCAGCGTTCCCGCGCAAGGCGCAGGAGCCGATCGCTGCCGAGGTCCCGTCGCGATTCGTGATCAGCGACATCGCGGCTTTGCCCGCCGAGCGACTGCTCGTGGAAAACGCGGAATTCGCGGTGTATGCGGCGCGGGCTTCCGAACTGCCTCACGCACTCGATGAACTCGGGCGGCTCCGCGAAGTTACCTTCCGCGCCGCCGGAGAAGGCACCGGACGCAGCGCCGACCTCGATCACTTCGACGCCTATTACTGGCACCTGCTGCTCTGGAACAAGGAGAAGCAGGAATTGGCCGGTGCCTACCGCGCCGGCAACACCGACGAGATCATTCGCGCCCACGGCATCAACGGTCTCTATACGAGTGCCTTGTTCCGTTACGACGAACAGCTTTTCCTGAAGATTGGTTCCGCGCTGGAACTGGGCCGCTCATTTGTGCTGCCCGAGTATCAGCGTCAGTATGCGCCGCTGCTATTGTTGTGGAAGGGCATCGCGCGTTTCGTGGCCGCCCATCCCGAGACTCCGGTGCTGTTTGGAGCGGTCAGCATCAGCAACGAGTACAACAGTTTGTCCCGCGAGATGATTGTGCGCTATTTTGAGCGGCGGCAAGACGACCACGAGTTCGCCGATCTCATCCATGCACGCACGCCCTTTCGCGCTCCCAAGCTTCGCCGCTGGGATTGTGGCGCTCTCTGCGGAGCCATGCGCGATCTCGACGAACTTGCCGAGCCCATCTCCGATGTGGAAGAAGATGGCAAAGGATTGCCCATTCTGCTCAAGCAGTATGCGAAAGTTGGAGCCAGGCTGGTGGGCTTTAATCTTGACCGCAAATTTTCCGATGTGGTCGATGGCCTTATGATCGTCGACCTCCGCCAAACCGATCCCTCGGTCCTCGAGCGCTATATGGGCAAGGAAGGCTACGCTGGTTTCCGCCGCTTCCACGGGCTCAGCTAGCTCGCCACTTCCAGTTGTAGAGACGGGGCGTGCCCCGTCTCCGCTCGTACCAGAATTGCCGGCGGACACAGAGAGACGCGGCAAGCCGCGTCTCTACAGAAAATCGGAAGACCTCCTTTGCCAAATCCGCCATCATGTTGAACAATGAATAGTTCACCTGGCAGCGCCGACCGATTCCGAATCCGCCGGCGCCCCGGGGAAAACGCAAGGAGCCTTCATGCCCGCAACTGGAGAACTTATCCGCCTGATGAATTACATCGACGACATCGCCACCACTCTGCGCCGCATCAGCGCCAGCATCCCGGCGATGACCAAGGAGGAGTGCGCCCGCTTGGGCGAATATATCCGCAAGTCCGAGCCGAGCTACGAGAGCGTGCTTCAGCACCTCGAACAGGCGGGCAGGGCGCAGGCACGCAAAGAGGAAGAGGAGTGACGGAAGTCCGCGCGGTTGCTGTCATCGGCGCCGGTGTCATGGGCCGTGGCATCGCGCATGCTGCCGCCCTCGGCGGCTATCGCACCATTCTCGAAGACATTCTTCCTAATGCCCTGCGCAAGGCCGAGACGGAAATTCGCGCCCACCTGGACCAGGCTGTCGAACTCGGCAAGGTCAATTCCGCCGTCGCCGACGCAGCTTTCTCTCGCCTTGAGTACGCCGGTTCCGTCGATGACGCCGCACGCGAGGCGGATCTCGTCATCGAGGCCGTCCCCGACGAAATGGAATCAAAGCTCGAAATCTTCACCATGCTCGACAAGTTCTGCCGTCCCGCCACCATTCTCGCTTCGAATACGTCCAAGCTCAGCATCAGCGAGATCGCCAGCGTTACCTATCGCGCCAAGAAGTGCGTCGGCATGCGCTTCTTGAATCCCGTGCACACGATGAAGCTGCTCGAAATCGTGCGCGCGCGCGAAACCGATGACGACACGCTGGCAGCCGTCGTCGAAGTCGGCAAGCGCATGGGCAAGGACGTTGTGGTGATCAAAGAGCCGGCTTCATCGCCAGCCTTTCCCGCCTGATCGTTACTGGTTGATGTCCTGCTTCGCCTCCAGACGCTTCACCAAGCCTTCCACATAGCTCTTCTGGTCGTCGGGAGCTCCTGCCATCGCTACCTTCATTTCCTTCGCCGCATCGTCAAACTTGCTTTGCGCGCTATACATCCGAGCCAGTCCGGCATGCACGACCCACAGATCGGGATGCTTCTTGGCATTTTCGCGGAAGACCGCGTACGCTTCCTCGTTACGCTTTTCAACCAACAACTGCCGAGCGTATTGATGGAGATCTTGTGGGCCGGCAAGTCCCACCGCCTTCTTTTCTGCAGTTGCGGCCTCGTCCTTGCGATTGAGTGCCGCCAGGACTTTCGACTTCGTCATCTCATTGTCGAAGCGGTTTTCATTGTCGATGGATTTGTTGGCATAGGTGAGGGCATCATCGAGGCTAATCTTTTCCGCGAGCAGATAATTGGCCGCGTTGTCCCAGCTCATCCACGTGTACTGCGACAGATTACGGAGCTGTTTCTTCAGGCTGGCCTGCACCGCATCGTGCACATCGACCGAGACCTTGAATGGGACCGCTACTTTCTCCCACTCCAGTTCGACCACTGCCGAATCCTTCTGCAGATCGTCGAAGTCGTAGGTCAGGGCGTTGTGCATGTCCGCGACCTTCGCCTTCACCGTCACCCGCAGCGCATCCTCTTTTTCGTCGTAGGTGAACGATCCCCATGAAGTCGAATTCTTCGAAAAGATAATCGTCCACTCATCGGCATTCGGGATCATGTGCAACCCGTAAGTCCCCTTGTCGAGCGGCTTGCCTTCGATCTGGACCGGATCGCTGAAGGTGATCGTCGTGTTCATGTTCGCTCCCGCGCGCCACACCTTGCCATAGGGAACGAGGGCATCCCAAACCTTGCGGTCATTCACCAGCGGGCGGTGATAGTTGATGGTGATATCGGTGATGCCGATACGTTGTGAAACCTCTGCTCCCTGGCTTTGCAGGGGCAGATCGAGTACGAACGATTGCGCCGGGCTCACGCCCGACAGGGCTGCGGCCAACAGGCAGAACAGGAATCCTCGTAAAGCTGTTCGAAACATGGGGAATGCCTCCTTCAATAAGCATTCAACGCAAATTTTGATGAAACGGGCCACTGATCGCGGCCTCACCCCTGGTCGGCGTCTTAGACGTGTCCCAATCCCGACGGTGAGCAGAAGGATGGAGTTTAAATCGAGGTGGCCTTCCTCGTCGCCGCTAACCCGCGCGGTGTTTCTCGCGTCTAAACAATAGGGTGCGGTGTGCTTTTCTTGGAACCACCCCGCCCTGAATCGCGTACTACATAACAGAGTGCAGATCCAGGCTTGCCTCCACACCAGGCAGCCTGAGGTGAACCAAACCATGCGGATGCTCATCGAAATCGTTCGCCAGTCGCTGGCCACCCTCTGGGCCCACAAACTGCGTTCGTTTCTCACCATGTTCGGCATCGCCTGGGGCGTGGGATCGCTGCTTTTGCTCGTCGGATTGGGCGAGGGCTTCCGCAGCGGCCAGGCCAAGCAACTGAAGAATCTCGGCCAGGACATTATGTTCACTTTCCCCGGCCGCATTCCTGCCGTAGAAGGCAGCACGCAGTCCGGCCGCACATACCATTTCACCTATGAGGATTACCTCGCCATTCGCAGCGAGGCGCGTTCGCTCAAGTATGTTTCGCCGGTGCTCAACCGCGAGGACATTCGCGCCGTCAGCGATTATGGTTCCACCAACGGCCAGGTCTTCGGCATCGCTCCCGAATACAACCAGATCCGCAACATCCCGGTCGGCCCGGGTCGCTGGTTCAACGGTGAAGACAATACCGAAACGCGCCGCGTGGCCGTCGTCGGCTGGGAGCTTCTGAAAAACATATTTCCTGGGCGTCCGGCCGTAGGCTCGCCTATTTTGCTCAATGGCATTCGCTTCGAAATTGTCGGCGTGCTCAGCAAAGTCGGGCAGGACGGCAACAACGGCACCAATGCGCGCATCTTTATTCCGATTGAGACTATGCGCAATCTGTTCCGGTTGAAAGAGCAGAACAGCGAAGACGCCATCTCATTCCTGAACTACCGTCCGCTCACGCCCAGCGGAGATCTGGTGGCAAAACAGGAAGTCCACGAGATTATTGCCCGCCGCCACGGCTTCGATCCTAAGCTCGAAGAATCGTTCGAAGACTGGGACACCATCGAAGACAACAAGCGCGTCGACAAGATCTTCGATGGCATGGACTATTTCCTGGGCGTGGTTGGCGTGATCACGTTGGCGCTCGGCGCCATCGGCATCATCAACATCATGCTCGTCTCGGTCACCGAACGCACGCGCGAGATCGGACTGCGCAAAGCGCTCGGAGCCACGCATCGCGCCATCCTGACACAGTTTTTTGTGGAAGGCGCCTTCCTGACCGCACTCAGTGGAGGCATCGGGCTGGCCGTCACCACCGCATTAGTCACGCTTCTCGCTGCTTTGCCTGCGCCTGAAGGATTTGATACGCCCCGCATCGTTCCATCGTCTGCGGCCATCGCCATTCTCTCGCTCGCGTTTGCCGGCATCGTCGCCGGCCTTTATCCGGCGCGCCAAGCCGCGCTGCTGCAGCCGGTGGAGGCTCTGCGCCAGGAATGATTATTTTTGTAAAGACGCGGCAAGCCGCGTCTCTACGGGAAATTGACTATGATTCTCGAACTCGCCCGCCAGGCCTATAGCGCGCTCAAGTACAACCGCCGACGCAGCATTCTCACCATGCTCGGCATGGCTTGGGGTATCGCGACCGTCGTGTTGCTACTGGCCTACGGTTCCGGCTTCGAGCGCGGCCTCTGGGTTGCTTTCCGATCCTGGGGCACCAACCTGGTCTTCATCTTTCCCGGACGCACCTCCCTGCAAGCGGGCGGTACCAAGGCGGGCAGCGAAATCAAACTTACGGTCAACGATCTCGATTACCTTCAGGCGGAAGTGCCCCTGCTCAAGCGCATTTCACCCGAAGCCTTCAAGCAAAGCACCGTCGCTTATGGGACGCGCAGCGCCAGTTACGGGGTCAGCGGAGTCTATCCCTACTATCAACACATGCGCCGCATGGACGTCGAAGACGGCAGCTTCTTTACCGACCTTGATGAAAACACACACAGCCGCGTCGCCATCCTCGGTGCCGACGTCAAGAAAAAGCTGTTCTCGGGGCAGAACGCTCTCGGCGAAAAAGTGCGTGTCGACGGTATTTCCTACGAGGTCATCGGGGTGCTCAAACGCGTCATCCAGAACGGCGACGACAACATGAACGGCAAAGTGTACATCCCGTTCAGCGCCATGAACGACCTTACCAATACCTATTACCTCAATGCCATCGCCATGGAATACGAAGGCGACCACGAAAAAGTCGCCGAGGCGGTGCGCCGGTCAATGGCTTTTCACCATGAATTCGATCCCAAGGACAAGCGCGCCATCTTTGTTTTCGACGTCTTTGCCGATCTGCTCGATCTGCGCGTGATCACCACCGGCATCAAGATTCTGCTCGGGTTCATCGGCCTGCTCACGCTGGGCATCGGCGGCGTGGGCCTGATGAACATCATGCTGGTTTCCGTTACCCAGCGTACGCGCGAGATCGGCGTCGAGAAAGCGCTCGGCGCCCGCGGCTGGCACATCCTGGTCCAGTTCCTTGCCGAAGCCCTCGCCATTACCCTTCTCGGTGGACTCGCCGGCGTAGTTCTCGCTTATATCGTGTCCTGGTCGGTCGGATCGCTCACCCTGTGGAGCGCATTCGTTGAAAATGGCACCGAAGGCGACATCCATCTCACCATCGATTCCACCACTTTGTTGGCATCCACCGTGATTCTCGGATTCGTCGGCGTTGTTAGCGGCATGCTGCCTGCCATCAAAGCCTCTCGCCTGGATCCCATCGAAGCTCTGCGCTATGAATAAAGCAGGTGTCAGGTCTCAGGTCTCAGGCAAACCCAGAATCCTGCCGCTTTGAGGTTTTCCTGACACCTGAGACCTAAGACCTGAGACCTGACACTTCGTCCTTTGTGTTATATTTCCCCAAAATCTGTAATGGAGGATTCATGCGTCCACTTGGCGTCACTCTGGTCGGCTTTTATCAGATTCTGCGCGGCGTACTCGGGTTGCTGTTCGGAGTTTCCATCCTGTTCTCCCCAGGACTGGCCGCCAAACTCGCTGCTCTGGCCGCTGAGGCCTATACCACCGGACGCTTTTTTGGCGGTTCTGGGCCCCTGGCCAGCCTGGCGATTATTGTGTTTGCGGTCCTTAACCTGATCGCCGCCTATGGAGTTCTGGGAATAAATAATTGGGGCCGTCTCCTCACCCTGTTTCTTTCCGCGCTCGGCCTCGTTTTGCTAATGCCGGTCTTGCTGATCGTGCACGGAATTCCTCTGGCTTTCGCGATCATCAACGCCGTCGTGATCATTTATCTCGCCATGCCGCCGGTCAAGCGCGCCTTTCACGATCGACGCCATTCACTTCGCATGGCAGCCTAGCGTTGCCACCACGATTCGTACGGTAGAAGGACGGGCGTCTAGAAGATGGAAGCGGGTGCCCAGGTCGCCTTTGCATCAGACCGCAGTATGTAAAGGCAAGCGAATAGAGTCCCGTCTTCGACGTATACTTCGTGTGTCCTTAGAAAGCACCAGGACCACAATGAGTTTACGGCCTGCTCGATTCTGGTCTCTCGTTCTCGTCCAGCTTTGGCTTGCCCACGCTATCGGTTACCTGATCCATGAGTACGCCCACAGTTCGACTGCCTGGCTCTTTCATTACAAAGCTAACCCGTTGGCGATCAATTACGGGGACTTCAGCCTCGGCAACATCCTCTTGCAATCTGGAATGGACGAAGACGTCGATTACCGCCCGATATTCGCGGACGGTCGCGACCCTCTGGCTTCCTTGATCGCGCTCGCCGGAGTCCTTGTCGGAAATGGAATCTCTTATTTCGCCGGCCGCTACTTCTACGCCAAGACAAAGCAGAAGAACCTGTATGCATGGTCCATGTTTTTCTTCTGGATTTGTGTTATGAGCGTGGGCAATTTCCTCTGCTATGTGCCGATCCGAACCTTCACGACACACGCAGACATGGCCACCACAGCGAGGGGCCTTGGTTGTTCACCTTGGGTGATCGCGGTTGTCCTCGGTGTTCCGTTTGCGTTCGCACTCTGGCATTTCTTCGCGAAGATTTTGCCCGATGCGAGGAGATTTCTACTCCCGGATGCTTTTCTGGGTCAGCGGGCCTTCGTCCTGCTCACAACGTTTTTCATATTCGACTACTACGGAAACGCCGGCCTGCACGGGTACGGAAGCGTCTCTCACTGGCTGTCAAGGATCTCTGCGTTCATTCTCTTTCCGATGGTCTCCGTGATCTGCTGGCCGCGTTCGAGTCGCGAGGATCGGACGCCGCAGGTCTAGGCTTGCCGCCGTCGATTAGAGTCGGGGCGCAGAAAGCCGCGACCGGTGCGCCCACAGCCCCAATCCCGGATAGAATCAGCTCATATCGCTTCTTTGGCCAACGACTAACGACGAACGACCAACGATGACTGACTAGAATGAAAATCGGAGTCTAGACCGTCGAGCCTAAGTAGAGTTCAGCCTGAGTAGAATGGATGCGTGTCAGGCTCCAGCAAACTCGGGATGGTTCAGGAACACCTCGAGCTCTACGATCATCCACTGCTCGCCTTTTCCGCGCGCGAAAATAACGGCGTGATCGAAGTTCTGATCGATCTGAAGAACTCGACCGTTCCGGTTCACACTTACGTGCTCCCGATTCACGCTCGCGACCTCGATCATCCGCAGTTCGCCTGGCATCTGCAGCGCCAGCTCTACGACGGTCTTCACGACTATTTCATCGAAATGTTCATCCGCACTCCGCAGGATCGCGCCATCCCCCGCAGCCCAATGCCTGCCGAAGAGGGAAGCCGCGGCAGCAAGGAAAGTTAGCGCCGTGTCCCTCCGCGAACAAATCGAGCGCGAAATCCGCCAGCACGGCCCCATCCCTTTTTCGCGCTACATGCAGATCTGCCTCTACGATCCTGACCATGGTTACTATTTAGCCAACGCCGAACAATTCGGCAAAGCCGGAGACTTCTACACCTCGAGCGACGTTCACGCCGTCTTCGGACGCCTGCTGGCGCGCCAGTTTGACGAAATGTGGCAAGCCCTCGACCGCCCTCCCCAAATCGAAATCCTCGAACTCGGCCCGGGCCGCGGCCTGTTCGCCCGCGATGTGCTCGACTGGTCGAAAAAGAAATTCCCCGACTTCTTCGCCGCCCTCACCTACACCTCGCAGGAGGCTTCGCCCGCATTGCGAGCAAAACTCCGAACAATCCTGCGGGAGCATCTTGAGACCGGTAAGGCTGCAGTTCCGGAGGGACGACCCGCCGGCCTGTGCCGCACTCTCGCGCCGGAGACTCCCCTCATCGTCTTCGCCAACGAATTCTTCGATGCCCTACCCGTGGAAATTCTCAGCACCCAAGGCAAACTCCATCTCGCACTCGAAAGCAACCGCTTGCGCGAAACCTGGCTCCTGCCCCTCGCCGAAGAACTGGAATTCCTCGACTGCTACGGTGTCCATCCTGAAGCCGGCGAGCGCATCGAAGTGCCCATTCAAGCGCAGGATTGGATGCAGCAAATCGCAAGCTTTATCAAACGCGGTCTACTGCTGATCGTCGACTACGGTTACACGCGCAACCAGCAACTCGCGGGCCGCCACCGCGGAACGCTCATGGCGTATCGGCATCACTCCGCCAGCTCCGACCCCTACCAGGCTCCCGGCGAGCAAGACCTAACCGCCCACGTCAATTTCACTGCGCTGGCAGCCGCATGTGAGCAAGCCGGAATGACGTGCGAAAAGCTGCTCACGCAATCGCAATTCCTGATGGGCATTGGCGAGAAGAATCAGTTTGCCGATACCTTCGAAGATTGTCGCATCTCGCAAGAACGGGCGAAGGTAGCCCTCCAACTCAAACACCTGATCACCCCCGTCGGCATGGGAGAGAATTTCCAAGTGCTGGTTGCCAGCCAGGGAATCGATGCCAAGAAGATAGCCGACCTAAGTGGCTTGACCTTTGGAAGCGGTTCACGGTTCTCAGGTCAAAATTCTCAGTAAATTAATGGATTGCCATGTGTCATACCGTTATACTGAGCGAAATTTCTGGGGGTCGTTATGAAGGGCATACTCTTTTTTCTTGGCATGGTCTTAGTGTTCAACTGGACTTGTGTCGCTCAGACGAACGCCAACAATTCCCCAGCTACGAAGCGGATGTCGAAAGACATTTTCAAATCGTCAAATCTCAGAACATGATGAAGAAGACGACGGCCGCGATGACGCAAAGTATGCATCAGATGATGCACGAGCAATACCTGAAGCACAGAGACGAACTACCCGCTGACTACGAAGAAAAGATCAATGCGATGATGGATGACATGTTCGCGAACATGCCCATGGATGAAATGATGCAGGCCATGGTTCCGGCATACCAAAAACACCTCACCAAGGGTGACATCGACAACCTGGTTGCGTTTTATTCCACGCCCACCGGGGAGAAGTTATTGCGAGACCTGCCCGCCATAATGGCAGAATCGATGCAGCACATGATGCCGATCCTGACCAAGTACATCGATACGGTCAAACAAACGCTGCTGAAGAAGACCGCCGCCATGATCGCTGAGTCCAAGAAAGCGCCCAACGCCACTACTCCCTCCATCCACAATTAAGCTTTGATCCGCCGCCTTTGGGTACTAAAGGGATGGGTACCAAAGATGTGCACCATTGTGGTTGCTATTTAACATTCCTGAAATATCTTTGCAGTAAACTGCGGACAATGAGCGTGCCACGCGTCTCTCAATTCGCGTTGCCTCTGCAGGTTGCTGCCGTCTGCTACCGGCGGGTGAACTCGCATGCCGAGTTTCTGTTGATTAATACCAACGGCGGCAGCAAGTGGACTTTTCCCAAGGGAGCCCCCGAACCTCGTCTATCGCACAGCCAGGCCGCCGAACGCGAAGCCAAAGAAGAAGCGGGCGCAATCGGCACCATCGAGCCCCGCCATTTCCACATCTACATTCATTCCAAGGGCGTCTTCTGGCAGCCCGGCGGCGTGCAGGAATACGTGGTCAAAGCTTTCTTGATGGACGTCCGCCAGACTCGACGTCCCCAGGAAGACTACCGCAATCCCACCTGGTTCGACGCCGAAAAAGCGCGCGTCATCCTGGCCAAGGGCCGCGAAGTCAAGTACGCCCACGAACTCCAGACCGTGATCGATCGCGCCCTGGAGCACCTCGGGCTTGCGCGCATGGCCGCCGCCCGCTAGTGTCTGTGTGGGGACGGGCGTCCCGCCCGTCCAGCCGAGCGAAGCTCGGCACGCGGACAAGAGTGTCCGCGCCACAATCTCTCATGAGACGATAAACAAACACCCATGATCCAACTCTCCGGCGCCGGCAAGCGCTATGGCCACAAGCTCTTGTTCGAAAACGCCGACTGGCTGATCACGCCGGAATCCCGCATTGGTTTAGTCGGAGCGAACGGCACCGGCAAGTCCACCATCATGAAAATCCTGGCCGGGAGCGAGACGCTCGACTATGGCACGATCTCGCGCGCCAAAGGCATCTCTACCGGATACCTTCCGCAGGACGGCCTCACCCTCACCGGCCGCACCATCTTCGCCGAGTGCATGTCCGTCTTCGCCGAACTCCACGCCATCGAAAAAGAAATGGAGTCGCTCACCCGCAGCATGTCCGAACTCGACCACGAGAGTCCGGAATACGCGAACGTTGCCGACCGTTACCAGAAGCTCGAACACGAATTCGTTACCCGCGACGGCTACACGCTTGAAGCCCAGGTCGGCCAAGTCCTCACCGGTCTGGGTTTTCATCGCGACGACTGGCAGCGTCAAACCGAAGAATTCTCCGGAGGCTGGCAGATGCGCATCGCCCTCGCCAAACTTCTGCTCCAGAGGCCCAACCTGCTGCTGCTCGACGAGCCCACCAACCACCTCGATCTGGAAGCCCGCAACTGGCTTGAGGAGTACCTGACCACTTATCCCTACGCTTTCGTTCTGATCTCGCACGACCGCTACTTTCTCGACATCACCGTCAAACGCATCGTGGAAATCTGGAACAAGCAAATGCACTTCTACGCCGGCAATTACGACCAGTACCTGGCCGCGAAGACCATGCGCAAGGAGCAACTCGAATCCGCCTACAAAACGCAGCACGACCGCATCGAGCAACTCGAAGTCTTCATCAATCGCTTCCGCTACACGGCTACCAAGGCCAAACAGGTGCAAAGCCGCATTAAAGAGCTCGAGAAAATGGAGCGCATTCAAATTCCGGAAGAAGAGAAGACCGTGCACTTTTCCTTTCCACAGCCGAAGCCGAGCGGGCGTATCGTAGCCGAGTTCGTGAACGTCGCCAAAAGCTATGGCGATCACAAAGTGTTTGAAAAAGTGGATTTCATGATCGAGCGCGGCGAGCGCATCGCGCTGGTAGGTGTCAACGGAGCAGGCAAATCCACCCTGATCAAGCTTCTCGCCAACCAGGAACCGCTCACAGCCGGCGCCTACAAGCTCGGCCACGAAGTCCACCCCGATTATTTCGCGCAGGATCAATATAAAGAACTCGATCCCGAAGCCCGCATCCTCGACGACCTCGGCGAACTTTCTCCCGCCTCCGCGCAAACCCAGCTGCGCAGCCTGCTCGGCTGTTTCCTTTTCTCCGGTGACGATGTCTTCAAGCGCATCGGTGTCCTCTCCGGAGGCGAGCGCAATCGCTACGCGCTGCTTAAAATGCTGCTCCACCCCGCCAACTTCCTGCTGCTCGATGAGCCCACCAACCATCTCGACCTGCGCGCCAAAGATGTCCTGCTCGAAGCCCTGATGAAGTACACCGGAACGGTAGTCTTCGTTTCACACGACCGCTACTTCATCGACAAGCTGGCCACCCGAGTCTTCGAAATCGGCGAAGGCAAAGTGGAAATCTATCCAGGAAATTACGAAGACTATCTCTGGCGGAAGCAGGGAAGAGACGCGGTCACGGCAGAAATACCGAAGCCATCCGCGACGTTATCGCCGCCTTCATCCGCGCCCGCGGATGGAAAGAAGTCTTCCGGCGTAGAGACGCGGCTTGCCGCGTCTCCTGCCGCCACGGAGATAGCCGAACCCAAAGGCAAGCGCATGAATCCGATCAAGCGCCAGCAGATGGAAGACCGCTTGCACGAAATAGAAGAAGAAATAGCCCGCGCCGAAGCCGCGATCTCCCTGTGTGAAACCGAACTGCAGAGCTTCGTAAGCGCGGAGGAAACCCAGCGGCAGACGCAGGAACTTGCCCATCACAAAAGCGCCTTGCAGAACCTGATGAAGGAATGGGAGGAGCTATCGGAAGCACTCGAACCTGCGAACTAGGGAGTCGCAATCGACCTGTGCTAAGCTCAGGCGAATCACGAGCTAACGATGGCCAACCAGCGGATCTTGCCTGTATTTGCTTTGCTGCTGTCTTCCCTGGGCGTCTCGGCCCAGAAGATAACCCCCGCCAAGGTCCCGTTCGTGCGTGTCCGATGGAGCGCCACAACGCTCCACATCACCTATCAGACGGCCAAGATCGATCACGATTTTTCTGAATCTCTGCCCGATCAAAGCAAACCCGAGTTCGAGCGCTTCTGGCTGCATGAGATCCACAACGTCCGAACGCAAAGGCTGCTGGAGAAAGGCGGGAGGGTATACATGCTCCTTGATATTGAGGGTCCATCCCGCGGGCCTGAAGGAGCTAGCCACTACTGCGGCGCTGGCACCGAGAAGGCACTGGCATTGTTTCAGCTCGATTCAGAAGGTCTGCTCGATGAACCTCAGGTCGTGAACTACGAGTCCTGCCTGCTGACCATCGAACCACCGGATGCCTCGGAGAATTCCGGCCCGACCCCGCTTAGTTCGAAGCAACCGTTTGTGAAGGTGTTCACGCTCACACGCATGCGGGGGCCCGCTGATCCTAGAGATTTTGCTGTCAACCGGGATCTTGTGACTGTCGAGACGAGGTTTGACCCGCTTCGTCCAGAACGCGGCCTCGTTACAAAAGAAAAAGTGGAACACTATAAGTCCGCTGCCGCGAAGCCGAACTGACGACTGATAGCTAAGAACTGCCCTACCCCCCCTGCTTCAACTCCGTAAGCACCTGCCGCGCGATTTCCTTGAGCGTCTCGAACACGCCCACGCCCTGGAACGCCACGGCCTCCACCACCGGCTCGTTTTTCTTGCGCAGTTCCCGGGAGAGATCTTCCACCGGCAGCGCATTCGGCAGGTCGCGCTTGTTCAGTTGCAGCACGTAGGGAATCTTGTTGAAGTCGTAGCCGTGTTCTTTCAGGTTGGCGGTCAGGTTGTCGAGCGCCTCGATGTTGGCATCGTGGCGCTCTTGTTGGGAATCGGCCACGAACACGATGCCATCCACACCGCGCAGAATCAGCTTGCGGCTGGCGTCGTAAAACACCTGTCCCGGAACTGTGTAGAGGTGAATGCGCGTCTTGAATCCCCGCACCGAACCCAGATCCAGCGGCAGGAAATCGAAAAACAGGGTTCGATCGGTCTCGGTCGCGAGCGAGATCATCTTACCCTTCTGCTGTTCGGCTGTTTTCTGGAAGATGAACTGCAGATTCGTCGTCTTACCGCCCAAACCGGCGCCGTAGTAGACGATCTTGCAGTTGATCTCGCGTGCTGCGAAGTTGATGAAACTCAAAAGGTTTCCTCAAAAACACCTGCGAAAAAGGCGTTGCGAACCACTCCCTCAATGCGCGAGCCTTCTCGCCATCAATAGGTGCTGACTACAGTAACAGTATCGGTTACTGCTGGTTTTTATACCACACCGGAAGGCTCTGGCGCAGGTTACCCAGGTCAGTACCCGGTTGCCAACTCAGTACCCGCTGCGCCAGCCATGAAGTTTCACCAGACAAATCGCTACCACCATGCAGATCAGAGTGGAAGACTGGGCACTGACAATTGGGTACTGGCAACTGCTCATCGCGCTGTCGGCAGAGGATAATATCCGTGCTTGGCGTAGACCTTCACGTCTGGACGCCGCACCTGCACCTCGATCTCCCGGTAGCCTCCGATGGCCGACTTGGGCGAATATCCCAGGGTGTACTGGTTGCGTGCGTCTCCGATGGCCCGGGCATAAGCCCGCTCGATATCGGCCTGCGCCAACTCGCTGTAAACTGTGCCTCCTCCAGTTGCATTGACATATTTCGGCAAAATGTCGCTGTAGCCCATCACCGCGGCCGTCTTTGGCAGGTGGATTCGCTGTAACGTGTTGTAGATTGGGATCGCCGCGCCTTCCACTCCCACTGCATACACCGTGATGTTCTGCGTCAGCAGCACTTTCAGCGTGTCTTTGTAGCTGGCGGTCGAGCCCTGCTCCCGTCCATCGCTGACGACGAAGATGATCTTCCGCCGGTCCCGGGGACGTTTCGAAAGATCACGCGCCGCCTGCAGGATCGCATCATTCATGACGCGCGCGATCTTCGGCGGCGTGGAAACCGGGTTTACCGGATAGTCCACCGGACGACCATTGATGTACGGTCCCTCCGGACCAAGCGGCCCGCTGGTTACCGGAGGTCCATTATTCTCGCCTCGGTATTCCTTGACCTGGTTCAGAGTTGCCGTCAACTGCTTGCCCACGCCGGTGAAGTCCGAGACGCGTCCTACCGTGCTGCTGTAGGTATAGACCGCAACTTCATCGAACTGGCTGAACGCTCCCTGCAAGGCCGACAACGTTTCCTGCACTTTCTTCAAACCCACGTCCGCCATTCCCGTATCGAAAACCACGGCCGCCGACAGCGCAAACGGATCGCTGGTGAAAAACTTCAACGTCTGCCTCTGCCCATTTTCCAGGACTGTAAAATCCTTGGGCTGCAAGCCGCCGACCAACCGTCCCTCGCTGTCCGTCACCGTTACCGGAACCATCACCAGGGTTGGGTAGATACGGATCGTGTACCCCACATCCTGTCCGGTCTCTGCATCCTTCGGGACGCTGCCCGCGGGTACCGTCTTAACCGGAGGCATTGGAGGCGGCGCCGGCGTCCCTTCTGTTTTCTGACTCGTGGAATCCGGAGCACTCCGAGGCATCTCCTTCGACCCGGGGGTCACCCCTGCGCCGGAATTATTCGCCGGCGGCGTATCCGGCATAGACTCCTCGTCCGCTCCGGGCCGCGGGCTCGGCGGTGGTGGCGGTGGGATCGGACGAACCGCTGACGGAGCGTCCGGGATGTCCTCAGGCTTCTGCTGCGCCGCCAAGGTGCCCACCAGCAATCCCCAGAGCAACAACGGCAGCCCCAGCCTAAATACCGCCCTAGTTTTCGTGGCCATCCCCGGAATCCTCTATCTTTCTTCTTCGAGCGCTTTTTACTATTTCAGATGCCAGCCGCGGTGCCTTTGGTGCATCTAACCGTTACGGGCTCTTACAGGATAGACTAGCAAAGAACTGGCTCTTAAATGGTTTCGGGTAGGGCACGGCTTCAGCCGTACCATTCAGGACCGATAAAAGTGCGGGCTTTAGCCCCTGAGGGCCGGAAGCCCAGACCTGAAGAATCATTGAAGAGACCAATTCAACCAAGTCTCGGGATAAAAACGCTGATGCCTAAACTCCATTGCAAACCATGCCGGGCCATGGGTTCCTTCGCTCTTGCCATAGCCTTGTCGCTACCCGCAGCCGGCCAGAATTCCCCGGCTCCAGCTGCGAACTCCAACGCCCAGTCGCAAGACCAGTCCGTCGAGACCCTCAAGGTCAACGTCGAAGTCGTCCAGTTGTTCTTCAACGTCAAAGACAAGCATGGCGCGCTGATTCCCGGCCTCACCAAGGACAGCTTCGATCTGTCCGAGGACGGCCAGCCCCAGACCATCAAGTATTTCAAGGCCGAAACCGATCTCCCGTTGACCCTCGGCATCCTCATCGATTCCAGCGGCAGCCAGATGCGCGTCCTCGATATGGAAAAAACGGTTGGAGGTTCCTTCCTCGAAAGCATTCTGCGCCCCAAAGACGAGGCCTTCGTCATCAGCTTCGACACCGACATCGACCTGCTGCAGGATTTCACCAACTCCGTCAGCCGCCTCAAACATGCGCTCAACGAGGCCAAGATCAACACCGGCGGAGTCGGCTGTGCCGGAGGTCCCATTGGCCCGCAAGGCCCGATTCCATGTTCTTCCACCGGCCAGCGCGGCACCGCGCTCTATGACGCCGTCTATCTCGCCTCGCACGACGAATTCAGCCATGAAGTCGGGCGCAAGGCTATGATCCTGCTCACTGACGGAGAAGACGAAGGCAGCCGCCTCAAGATCAAAGATGCCATCGAAGCCGCTCAGAAAGCCGACGCCATCTGCTACGTTCTGCTCATCGCAGATCGCGGTTTCTATGGTATGGGTGGCTTCGGCTATTCCGGGGATACTGCCATGAAGAAGCTTACCCAGGAGACCGGTGGCCGCGTGATTGAAGTGGGCAACAAAATCGAAAAACTCCGCCAGGCCTTCGACCAGATTTCCCAGGAACTCCGCAGCCAGTACAACATCGGTTACACGCCGACCAACAGAGCCCGCGACGGTTCGTTTCGCAAGGTTGAAATCAAACCCAAGCAGGGAGATTACAAAGTCCAGGCCCGCAGCGGCTACTACGCCACCCCTCACCCGGAGGAGTAGCAGGCTGCGGAAAAACTCAGGCCTCGTATCAGGGTATCGCTTTAGCGATACCGCAAATCGTCGAAAATCATCGGCCCCTTTAGGGGCTGGACGTCGAACGCCGAGCTGGATGCCCCACTCATCGCGCACTTTGCGATGAGTGGGATTCTGCCGCACCGCCGCGTTTGCTCCCCCGGGACGGCCTCGTTTATACTCATACAGTCGAGCGGGAGTAACTCAGTGGTAGAGTGCGACCTTGCCAAGGTCGAAGTCGCGGGTTCAAATCCCGTCTCCCGCTCCAGAATTTATGCGCCTTTCCTTCGGGAAGGGCGTTTTTCTTGTACCTGCACTTGTACCCGCTTTCCCATCCTGCCGAAGTACTCTCCCTGCGCCTTTCGTGCCTGCTTCTTGGGGTGAAAATAGCGCTGAAGCATCCGGGTGCTCGACCAGCGGAGCATCCGCTGGATCACCTTGGGGTCGGTGCCTCGCTCCGCGAGGAAGGTCGCGAGTCCGTGGCGCATGTTGTACAGCCCGAACCGTGGGCACGATGGCTCGATCACTTTGGCTTTGATCGCTGCCGGACGAATGTAGTCCGTGCTGATCATGGAGCCGAGCCGGGGCTGCGTCCCTTTCTTCCGTTCGCTCGCGAAGATGAAATCGTCGTCCCCCGCGAAGGTGGTCTGCTTGCGCCACTCCAGCATCACCGCGCCGAGTGCCTTGTGCATCTCCACCCGGTTCCGGCTCGCGATTGACTTCGGATCGCCGATCATTCCATCAACGAAACCGCGCACGACCACGAAGTTACCTTCCTTGAAGTCCAAATCCGACCATTTCAGCGCCAGTGCTTCAGAAGGTCGCAGCCCGGTGACCGAGAGCAGAATCACAAGGCAGCGCACCAGCGGCGGCTCGATCTCGTCAAGAATCGCCACTGCTTCCTTCGGGCTGACGTCCACAGCTTCGTATGTGGACAGGGCGCTTGCGCCGACATCCTTCACCGGGTCACAATCAGCCGGGACTAGCCCCTCGACGCGCCCGAACCTATAAATAGCAGATAGGGTGTTGCGCAGCTTCGACTGAAGTCCCGCGCTCTGTTTCCACAGCCAGTCCTTAATCATGCGGCTGGTGATGTCCTTGGCAACCTTCTTATCGAACACGCTGAGGTGCAGGCGGCAGTTGCGCTTCTCGGTGTTCCGGGTGCTGTGCGCCTTCAGCCTACCGGACGCGGTGTGACCATCGAGGATGAATGCCTGCCGGAGATCACGGAAGAGTATGGGATCGACATGGGGTTTGCCAACCAATAGGTGGTACCCCTCGTCACCTACTTTTTGCCATGCCTCCGCGTCGGAGATGCTCGATGCGCCCAGAGTCCGTGATCGGAAAGCTCCGGTCGAGTCGCGCCAGACGAACAGCGTGGCGTTCCGGCCCTGCGGGCGTTTCAACCAGCCTTTAGCCATTCTTCCTCCGCAGCAGCCACGAGTGAACTTCACTGATTAAGAAGCGGTGAACTTTGCGTTTGTTCTTGCCCCTACCGGGGACTGGGTGGCTGGGGATGCCACCCTTCTCACGTGCTAACTCAAGAACTCTGCGGCGGGTGAGAGACAGAACATCGGCGACGCGATCCGCCGACACGAACGGTTCGAATTCCACATAGCCTTTCCAACATTGACCCTTTAACCGTCCAAATGGGCTATCCGCCCTACGTCTCTCTCCCTATTAGATGCCACAACTCACGCCTCGGTCTTAGACTTATAGAGGAGACGCAGGCGGAACTGGTTATACGACTGGGCCATGGTGCGGCGGTCAGCCCATTGGCTGCGGCTCCACATCTCCCACAGCTTGGCGTCAAGCTCCGACGCCTTCTCG
>Ga0326727_10002115_pt1 | contig 70036 bp, 55 predicted proteins | sample MB2enrmetagenome_FD_207643 | JGI IMG/M metagenome (GOLD analysis project Ga0326727, IMG submission 207643) | Lab enriched peat soil microbial communities from McLean, Ithaca, NY, United States - MB29MY | ecosystem: Environmental > Terrestrial > Soil > Wetlands > Peat | place: USA: New York...
AGAATGGCGGCGGTAAAGGCCTTCAGCCCGTACGACCACCCCATGGTGAAGTTGATCTGGCCGTACTGAATGCCAACCATCAGGCCGGCAGCTCCCCCCAGGGCGGGACCGATCAGAAAAACCGTTAGAATGACGCGATCCACATTGATGCCCATCAGGCGAGCCGCGCCTTGGTCAATGGCCGCCGCGCGGATCGCCGCTCCGATTCTTGTCTTCTGGACGAAGAAGTACAGGCCGGCCATCATCACGGCCGAGAAAAGGAGGATAAAAATCCGGACTAGCGGAACATAAATTCCGAACAGCTTCACCGGGATGGAGGGAAGAATGTCCGAGGGGAAGGCTAAAAGGCGGGCACCATAAATAAGCATGATCGCGTTCTGCAGGAAAATTGAAGCCCCCAGGGCGGAGACCACGGCCGAAAGGCGAGGAGCCGCGCGAAGTGGCCGGTAGGCCGTGCGCTCCAGCACACCCCCGAGAAATGCAACCATACCCATAACGATCAACAGAAGAATCGCCAGTCCCAGCAGGGGACCGGTGCGGGTGGTTAGTGCGAACGTAGTCACCAGCGTCAAGCCCAGGTAAGCGCCGGACGTGAATAGATCGCCATGCGCGAAGTTGATCAGCTTGAGCACCCCGTAGACCATCGTGTAGCCCAAGGCGATCAGCGCATAAATCCCGCCCACTGCCAACCCATTGGTTAATTGCTGAAAAAACTGTTCCATGCTGCGCTCGTTTGCTCCTGCGAAACTCTCGATTCTAGATGATTGCCGGGCCAACCGTCCGACAAAACGCAACCGCGGAGTTAAAGGAATGGCAAGGGACAGAAACAGAATCCGTGCGAATCCGTTTAGCTCCGCGGTTAGCTCTTGTTTGCAACTCGCAATTCACCATCAAGCCCACATCCGAAAGCCTGGACATGGGAACGAAGGTTACGGCTGTAAGATGAAGTTGCCCTTGGCATCGGTCTTGTAAACGCGATAGACCTCGCCCACGCGATCGCCCTTGGCGTTGAAGGAAATCTTGCCGGTCAGTCCTTGGAAGTCCTTCAGCTTATTGTGCAGGTAATCCGCCAGCTGCTTGGAATTTCCGTCCTTGGTGCCGTTGAGCGCCGCCACGATCACTTGGAATCCGTCGCCCGCCAGAACTGAGTAGATCGAGGCCGGGGGAGCGCCGTATTTCGCCTTGAATTCATCGACGAAGCTCTTGGCCGATGGGACATCCTTCGGCAGAGGTGCGTTTACGAAATAAAAGCCGGAAGCCGCGTCCACGCCGGCGATCTTAACCAAGTCAGGATTACCGGTGGCATCACCCCCGATAAAGGGAACGTTCCAGCCCATCTCTTTTTTCTGCCGCAGCAGGAGACCAGCCTCGTTGTAGTAGCCGGTAAAGAAGACTACATTCGGCTGCGCCTGCTTCAACTTGGTGAGGATGGTGCTGTAATCGCGCTGGCCGGGGGTCAGAGCGTCAAAGAAAACGATTTGGCTGGCCGGTAATAGCCCCTTGGTTTCTTCCGCCAAACCTTTACCATAGGTGCTGTTGTCGTGCAGGATCGCGATCTTCTTATACTTGGCCAAGGTTGCCGCCGCCACCTTCGCTTGCTCGTCGTCCCGCGGACAAGTGCGGAAGAACATCTTCAGTCCTTTTTCCGTGAGGCGAATCGCGGTTGAGCCGTTCGCAATCTGCACAATGTCCGATTCGTTGTAGATGGTCTGCGTCGGTTCGGTTACGGAAGAGCCATAGGTGCCGATCACGGCAACCACGCCCTGCGATGCCAGCTTGGTTGCGGCCAGAGCTGCCGTGCGGGCGTCACTTCCGTCATCTTGGGTGATTAAATCAATTTTCTTTCCCAGTACACCGCCTTTGGCGTTCACATCTGCCGCCAGCAGCTCGACTACCTGCTTCATCTCTTGGCCTTCGCTGGCGAACTGGCCGGTCAAAGGCGCCATCAGTCCGATCTTGATCGTGTTCTGCGCAAAAGCCGCACTCGTGCTTAGGCTCAGAACCAGAATCGCAATCCAGAACAGCTGTTTTTTCACCTCGGTCTCCTTTCACCCCTCATATTGATCGAGGAATCGGACTTTTGGCTCCGTACGCCTTGCGGCACAAGCCCGCAACGGCTGAACGACCCCAACACCCGATTATTCGATCTCTTAATGATTCCCGTTTGGTGCACGGTAAAAGTGGGCCCCACCGAATACCAGAAGCAAATTTCCGGGGACTGCGGCAACGCCCTGAATCGAGAACGGCCGACCTTCGTGCCCTGGCAAAGCGTGGACCAGCAGTGATTCTGGCCACTTCCTTTATGAGACCCGCTATGCTCCCCGCGCCAGGCAGGACATCAGCCCACGTCCACCAGAATGACAACAGCTTGGCAATAAGATACTACGGACCTGCGCAAAACCGAAGCGAAGTTTATATCTGGCTGCTGAACAAGACTTGCGCGTAGCCGGCCCCGCAGCGAATGCTTGACAGACGAAGAGGAGGAACATATAACTTGGGTGGATCACCAGGGGTCGGCGGCAGGCCGTGGACTCCTGTAAAGAGCTTACCAACAAGGAGAACGCTACTTCATGGCGCACCGGTCGATCGCCACTCGAGGAACAATTGTTGCTATCCTGATCCTGCAGGTCATTCCCCTTGTACTGTTCCCGCTGCAGTCATTTTCCCCGGATTCGCAGGAGTGGTGGCTGCCGGTGCTTCTGGCCATTATGGTGGTGATCGGCGATCTGCAACTGATCTTGCGCCGCAGCACCCAGCTTTGGCCTTGGCACCTCTTCTCCTTTGCCCACGGGTTCAACATTATCAGCCGCCTGATGATGCTTTGGCCGCATACTACACGCTACGTCAACGGCGTGATGGGGATTAATGCTCCCTATGTCGCACTGACCTGCCTGGCGATGGCCTTCTCAGGCATCCTGCTGTGGTACCTCGAACTGCCGGATGTGCGTATCGGGATGATCCGTTAGGACCAGCCGCAGGCAACAAGCCCCGAGCTAGAAGCCGAATCCAACTACCCGCCGTTTGTTGGGGGTTTGTTGTCGGTGCTTGCCTCGCGGTGAATTGCCACGCCGGCGATGAGGAATTCAATTCCCAGCAATTCTGCCGCCGATGGAATCTGATGCAAGATCAGGATGCCGATTGCCGAGGCGGTGGTGGGGAGAAGAGAAAGCAACCGCGCGAAAGCAGCGCGCGATAGCCGGGCCATGGCGAGTTGAAGCAGCCGGGAAGCACACTTACCACAAAGGACACAAAGGGGTTGCAGAACCGAGGGAAATCCTCTGGTTCGTTTTCTCCTTCGTGTACTTTGTGTCCTTGGTGGTGAAACCCTTTGTCCGCCGTTTAGTGCACGCCGAGGTAGGCCTCTTTCACGCGAGAGCTTTCGCGCAGCTCCTTCCCGGTGCCTTCCAGGATGATGCGCCCGGTTTCCAGGACGTAGGCCCGATTCGCAATCTGCAGGGCCATGAGGGCGTTCTGTTCCACCAAAAGGATGCTTGTGCCCTGAGAGTTAATCTCCTTGATGATACGAAAGATCTCTTCGACCAGGATGGGACTGAGGCCCATGGAAGGCTCATCCAGCAGCAGGAGGGTGGGATGGCTCATCAGACCCCGGCCGGTAGCGAGCATCTGTTGTTCGCCCCCGGACAAAGTTCCGCCCAGTTGGTTGAGGCGTTCTTTCAGGCGGGGAAAGCTGGCGAACACCCGGTCCAGACTCTGCTGGATTTCGGTTGGGTTAGTGCGAGTATAGGCTCCCATATCCAAGTTTTCGCGCACCGTCAGGGGAGCGAAGATCTTCCGCCCTTCCGGGATTTGCACCACGCCGCGCCGTACGATCTGCTCGGCCGGCATCATGGTTATATCTTCGTCCTTGAAAATAACCGAGCCACGGCGGGGGCGGAGCAGGCCGGAGATAGTGCGCAAAGTGGTGGACTTACCCGCTCCGTTGGCGCCAATCAGGGTGACAATCTCCCCTTCGTTCACGGTGAAGGAAATCCCCTGAAGGGCATGGATGGCGCCGTAATAAACGTTCAGATCCTTTACCTCAAGTAGCACTGACCGCTCCCTTGCCTAGATAGGCCTCGATAACCTTCGGGTTCTCCTGAATTTCCCGGGGGTTGCCGCGGGCGATGACCTCGCCAAAGTCCATTACCGTGATGTGCTCGCAGATACCCATCACCACCCGCATTTGGTGTTCGATCAATAGAATGGTGAGCGCGAAGCGGTCCCGAATGAAGTGGATCAACTCCATCAGGTTTACGATTTCCGCGGGATTCATTCCGGCGGCGGGTTCGTCCAGCAGCAGGAGACGTGGATCGGAAGCCAGGGCGCGCGCGATTTCCACGCGCCGCTGCTGGCCGTAAGGGAGGCTGGAAGCCAGCTCGTTCTGAATGCGTTCCAGACCGAATATCGCCAGGAAGTCCTGTGCCTTCTCGGTGAGCTCCCGCTCGCGGATTTCGAATCTATGGTTTCGCAACACGCCATCGAAGAACCCGTAGCCGGAATGAGGATGGTAGGCGACGCGCACATTGTCCAAGACCGTCAGGTTCGGGAATAGGCGAATGTTCTGGAAGGTGCGGCCGATGCCTGTTTGGGTGATCTCAAAAGGCTCCATCCCAACCATGTCCAGTCCCTGAAAGCGGATCTTCCCGCTGCTGGAGGCGTACAGGCCGCTGATCATATTGAAGACGGTCGTCTTGCCCGCGCCGTTGGGGCCGATCAGGCCCGCCAATTCCCCTTTCCGGATGGTCAGATTGAAATCGTTGACCGCCCGGAGACCACCGAAGAACTTCGTCAGTCCCTCAATCTCCAAGACCGGGACCAACGGAGTGGATGTTGCTTCATCCGCCATTGAGAATGCTCCACACAGAGTAAATGAGTTCTCGGTTCCCGGTTCTCAGGCATTTAATTCCGCCCAACTGAGAACTGAGAACCGAGAACTGAGAACCAAAATCGGCCCCGCCTGCTATCCTGGCCGGTTGATGCTGATCTCCTCCCCGGCGGCAGGCTGCACGGCAAGCTTCGCCGGCTCGTGCTGTCGCATTGGGGCTAACGGCGCCCGGAGGAACCCCCATTCCACGCTTCCCAGCAGTCCTTTGGGCCGCAACAGCATGAGGAGAAGCAGGGAAATGGGGTAAAGAACGAAGCGCCAGGTCGGCGCTTCGGTGCCGAGCTGGCCAAGGATTACGCGCAGGAATCCTTCCAGGAAGAACATCCAGCCGAAGGAAGCGGCCAGACTTCCGGTCATGCTCCCCAGCCCACCGAAGACCACGATGATCAAGGGATTGAAGCTCACCAGAAAGTCGAATGTTCCGGGGCTCAGGAATCCGATAAAGTGGGCGTAGACCGCACCGCCGATCCCGGCAAACAGGCTTCCGATTACGAAGGACAAGAGCTTATAGTTCGCTATATCGATGCCCATTACCTTGGCCGCAGTCTCATCCTCGCGCACCGACATTACCGCGCGCCCGGTGCTCGAATGGATTATGTTGCGCATTACCACGACGATGGCCAAAAGAAAGGCGAAAGCCCAGAACCAAGTCGTCAGTTTCGGGATGCCGATCATGCCGCGCCCGCCCTTCATTTCGGGGAAGGGAAGGATAGTGTCCGAATTGATCATCAGCGTGTCCACCACAATCACGAACCCCAAGGTAGCGATCCCGAAATAGTCGCTCCCTAAGCTGAGGACTGGAAGGCCGAAGAGGAAGCTGACCTCGGCGGCAAGGGCGCCGGCCAGCAGCACGGCAAGGCAGTACACCACTTGTAAAGCCAGACCGCTTGCCAAGATTCCAGGGGCGGCGGTGGACCCGAACAGCGGCGCCAAAAGCGGGCTGACTCCCCTCCCGATTAACATGGCAACGGCGCCGACCCCAACGCTCCCCAGAAGGTAGAGGGTAAAGGCGGAGAGCACGGGCACTCCCTGGTAGCGTCGCAGAAAGTTGTAGACGGCCCAAATCATCAGCGCTTCCAGCGCGACTCCGAAGCCAACGACGATCAGCCCTTTTGCGTCCCCGTTTATCCAGCGGTAGGTAATGTCGGCCGCGGTGTAGGCGCCAATGCCATAGAAAGCCCACTGCCCGAGACTGAACTGGCCATTGAAGCCGTAAATGAAGTTCAGACCCAGCACTACCATGGCCATGGCGCAGGCTTCAAACAACAGCCCGGTATCGAAGTCGCTCAAGATCGGGGACCCGCCAATCGGAACCGAAATGGCCAATTGCACGATGCCGAAGGCGCCGACAATTCCGGCTACCTTTACCCAACGGGAGGGCTGGCCGATAGCCCACGTAATGCCATATACCCAGCCAATGATTGCTGCGATTTTGGCAATGGAGATAACGAGAAAGGCGAAATTGATATCCATCGGCTACGCCTTCTCCTTTTCCGGCTCCCCGAAGATGCCAGTCGGGCGTATTAGCAGGACAAGGATCAAAATGGCAAAGGCCACCGCGTCCCGCATCGGCGTGGAAATGTAGCCCATAGTCAAAGCCTCGGCTTGGCCCATGATGAGGGCCCCCACAAAGGCGCCAGGGATACTGCCGATGCCCCCCAGAACGGCAGCGACGAAGGCCTTGAGACCGGGAAGAATGCCAAGCTGAGTCCAGATGGAAGAGTAGGCAATGGCATACAGCACCCCGCCTAGCCCGGCGAAAGCCGCACCGATCGCAAAGGTGAAAGAAATAATCGCATCGACGTTGATGCCCATCAGCCGGGAAGTCGGTTTGTCGAAGGAAGCAGCACGCATGGCCTTGCCAATCTTGGTATGGCGCACCAAAAACTGGAGCAGCAGTTGCATCAGGACCGACGCCGCGATGATAAGCAGAAAGATATTAGAAAACGTGACGCTATTATCCGGCGGCGATTGCCCCGGCTGCACCTTGTAGAACCCCTGGTGGAAGTACCAGGTGACCACATCAAAAGGCCGCTGGTAGGGAATAAAACGCGGCGAAAAGACAAACCCCAGGGCGCCGAAGAACTCAAGGAAAAACGAGACTCCGATGGCGGTAATCAGCGCGGCGATTCTGGGGGCATCGCGGAGCGGCTTATAGGCGGTACGCTCAATGGTAACCGCCATGACGGCGCACACCACCATCGAAAGCAGCACCACTGAGGTCGAGCCGATCAGCACCACCCATGTCTGGGGGAGGCTGGGAAACACGGCGGCCGGCCAGGTGTGAAGCTGGAACCGGGTTACGGCATAAAAGCTGACGAACGAACCCACCATAAAGACATCGCCATGGGCAAAGTTTATCAGTTTGACAATGCCGTAGACCATCGTATAGCCCAAGGCGATCAGCGCGTACACGAATCCCAACTGCAGTCCGCTGATTACGATCTGGACAAAGAGGGCCGGATCTCTCACGAAGTCCCGGACGAGAATGACGAGGGCGAAGGCGGCGATGAGCCAGAGCAATCCTTTGCCAATCCATACCAAGCGCCGGCCGGATTGTCGCGCGCGCGGCACGGCTTGACTAGCGGCGGATGAGACTTCCATTCGTGTGATTGCCTCCCGACAATTGCTATCGGTCGCGGCACAGCCGCGATAGGACAAAAATCACCCGAGGCGGGGCGGTGATGGCTGCCCCTGCCTCGGATACCAGTTGATAGAAATAGATTTTACGGATTCACGACCGAGTTGAATACCACCTTGCCATCTTTTACGGCCAGGATGGTGGCGGATTTCACCGGGTTGTGGTCCTTATCAAAGGTGATTTTACCGGAAACGGCGTTGAAGCTGATCTTATCCAGGGTTTCCTTCACCTTCGCGGTGTCGTCGGAACCAGCCGTCTTGATCGCCGTCAACAGCAGATTCGTAGCGTCGTACGCCAGGGCGGCCAGAGCATCGGGCACCTTCGGCTGACCCTTATCGTCTTTGTACTTGGCGCCAAAAGCTTTCACAAAGTTCTGGACTTCGGGGCGCGTATCCTCAGGAGAGTAGTGGTTGGTGAAGAAGCCACCGTCTGCCGCCTTCTTGTCCAAGTCGGAAGAATCCCAACCATCGCCACCCATGAAGGGAGCCTTGATGCCCTTTTCGCGAGCCTGCTTGGTGGCCAGGTTGACTACGTTGTAGTAGTCGGGGAGGTAGATGACGTCCGGTTTCGCTACGGCCACCTTAGCCAGAATCGCGGAGAAATCCGTGTCCTTGGAGGTGTAAGTCTCTTTACCGACGATCTTGCCGCCGCCGGCCACAAAGGCTTTCTCAAAGTACTCAGCGAGGCCCTTCACGTAGTCGTTCGCCTGGTCCAGCATGATGAACGCCGTCTTTGCCTTCAGGGTATCGAGGGCAAACTTGGCGCCGACCGTGCCCTGGAACGGGTCGATGAAGCAGGCGCGATAGATATAATCCTTAACCTTGCCATCCTTGGTTACGGTCACGGCAGGGTTGGTGGAGGCGGTGCTGATTTGGATGACCTTCTTGGAGTTGGCAATCTCGGAAACCGGAATCGAGGCCTTGGAGCAAATCTCACCGATAAGGAAGTGAACCTTATCTTGGTCGATCAACTTATTCGCGGCGTTGACCGCCGGATCCGGCGTGCATTGACTGTCTTCTACGACCGGTACGATCTTCTTGTTAAGGACGCCGCCTTTGGCATTCCACTCGTCTACGGCCAACAGGACGGCATCACGCGTCATGACCCCAAAGGTGGGCACGGGACCCGACAGAGGGGCCAACACGCCAATTTTTAGGGTATCGCCGCCGCCCTGACAGCCTAAACCTACCAGGAGGGTTGCGGCCACGATCAAAATTCCTGCAACCTTGAATGCGCGCATCTCTGAACTCCTCGGAAATTAAAGATTCCCTCTTATATCAAGTTTTCCGCTCCGACCAAAGGAAAATTTCTCCCCACTGGCGGGCCTTTCGGTACCGTAAATCACTGCCTGTGCGTGTTCGCGAACATAGCCACGCCGGGCTGCCGGAGCAGCTTGGGCGGGCTGCTTGCAACACGATACCGCAACGGATGTCGGCTTGCACAATCTTCCTCTGCTGCCGGTTCTTGGGACAACAGACGTCGGTCATTCTCATAATCAGCCGACCGCCCTTCGCGCCACTGGCGGCGACAGCTCTGCAGAAGCGCCAAAAAATGATGGGAACCCGGGCAAAGCGACGACTGGTAACCCGCATAACCCTTTTGAGGGATACAGAATGACTAATGAAGTTGAAAAAAGAACCGATAGGAAGAAAAGGACTATTCCTCACGGGAGGACGGGCTTAAAGGATCGCAGTTGGAAAAGCCCAGGGTGGGGGAGGGTCGAACTAAAAGGGGGAAGGTCGAACTAAAAGGGTTTGGAGGACTTCTTCGATGCAAGGGCGGCGCCGTTCTCCGCTGGTGTTGGTCGTCGACGACGATTCCTCCACCGTCCGCACGATAGAAGGCTTCCTCAAACGGGCCGGTTTCCGGACGGCCAGCGCAGAGGATACCGGCGGAGCGCTGCAGGGGATCCGCGCGCAGCGTCCCGACCTGATCTTGTTGGACGTGAACCTGGGGGACGGGTCCGGTTTTGATGTAAGCCGTTCCCTGCAAGCCGATACGACTACCTTTAATACTCCGATCCTGTTCATCTCGGCCAACGATGATACTTCGGCGAAGGTTCAGGGATTCGAAAGCGGCGGGGTTGATTACATCACCAAGCCGATCGCCGGGGCGGAACTCATCGCGCGGGTGCGCACCCACCTGCGCCTCAAACAGGCTCACGAACGGCTGGTGGAACTCCAGGCGGAGCACGTTCAGAAACTAGCCAGTGCGCAACAGAATCTGATGCCCCGGCCGAAGGATTTGCCGGAAGCGCGCTTCCAGGTTTCCATTCGCCAGGTGCTCCATGCCGGCGGCGACTTTTATGACGTGATTCCCACGGGCCAAAGTATCGTCGACTACCTGGTAGCCGACAGCAGCGGCCACGATCTGGCGGCTTCTTTTTGGACGGCGTCATTGAAGGCGCTGGCCGGCGAATACGCGGACCCGTTGCATCTGCCCCAGGAAGTAGTGGGCGCGATCAACGGCGCGCTGTGCCGCTTTCTTCCCCCGGGCGCTTTTTTCACTTTGGCGTACGCCCGGTTCAACCGCCAGACGGGAGGGATGGCGCTGGTAAACGCCGGGCATCCGCCGGCGATCGTGGTTCACGCGAACGGGGACGAACCGGTGGTAGTGCGGCAGGAGGGGGATGTAGTCGGCGCTTTTCCCGATGCCGCTTTCGGCATCACGGAATTAACCCTGCAACCGGGGGACCGGATCTTCCTCTATACGGATGGCTTGATTGAAGCCGGCGGTTCTTACGAACAAGGTCTCCAGCGCCTGGCGGAGACATGTTTTGCGCAACGGGCCTTGCCCCTTTCCGATCTTGTACCCACCGTGGCGAACGAGGTCATGGCCGGGCTATCGCCGGTTGACGACACCTTGCTCCTGGGGGTGGAACGATGAAGCCTTCCGGAGGCCGCGCCGCCAACTTCTTTTGTCAAAAGATCTCTTCCCGCATGGCGGAAGCCGATTCGGTATGCCAGAAGATCCGTACCCTGCTCCAGAACAACACGGTGCGCCAGGTTTGCTTTGCGGTGGAATTGTTGGCGCGGGAGTGCGTGAACAATGCCGTAATTCACGGAAATCGGAACAATGCCAATAAGGCAGTTACGGTGCGTCTGTGGGTGGGGCGGGAGTGGATCCGCTTGCAGGTAGGCGACGAAGGTTCCGGCTTTGCCTGGCGCCAGACATGCCGGAAGCGGCTGGATGCCACCGCGACCTCCGGCCGGGGCCTGCAACTCTACGGTTTGTATGCCGAACGCATACGGTTTAACCGCTGCGGTAACCAAATCACACTCTGGATCCGTAAGAAGGGCCCAATAAGAAAGGGCCCAATAAGAAAGGAAGACGGCAATGGCTGCATACGTCATTGAACAGAAGGACCAGCAAGGTTCGGTAAAGCTGACGGGCGATCTGACTGCACCCCTAGTCCCGGAGCTGCAGGCCGGCCTGAAGGAAGTACTGAGTAAGGGGGCACGGGAACTGGTATTCGATCTGGGCGATACCGCGATGCTGGATTCCAGCGGCATGGGGCTGCTGATCGCCGCCGCCAACAGCCTGGGGCGTTCCGGTGGCAAGGTTCGGGTCACGAACGTATCTCCCGACATTCTCCGCTTGTTGCAAAGCATGCGGCTGGTGAACCGCCTCAACGTCAGCGGGCGGACAGAGTAGGAGAGCTATTCATGGACGACGAATTAATGAAGTCTTTTATCAACGAATCGCGGGAGCACCTCACCACGATCGAGGCCGACTTACTGGCGATTGAAGAGGGCGGCGCGAATGTCGATACCGAACTGGTGAACAAGGTGTTCCGGGCCGCCCATTCCATCAAGGGAGCCAGCAGCTTTTTCGGTCTGACCAAGGTGAAGGAGTTGGCGCATAAGGCGGAGACCGTGCTGGATATGATGCGGTCGAAAAAAATGACCCCCAACGCCGAGATCACCAACCTGCTCCTGGCGGCCTTCGACCAGTTGCGCGAGATGATTAACCACCCGGCGGAGAGCGCCGATGCGGATATTAGTGAACTGGTGCTGAATCTGACGGGCTTGGCCTCCTCGTATTTGCCCCAGGATCAGAAGGTGTCCCTGACGCAAACCGTCTCCCTGGTGCCGGAAGGAGGGGGGCCCCCGGTGGTATTACCCAAATTTGACTTTGACTGGGCCCAGGATTCCGGGCACTGGCTGTACTCGGTCGAATACGACCTGATCCACGATATCGAACGGCGCGGGCGGAATGTGCTGGAGGTGTTCCGCGGCCTGTGGGCGGCGGGAGAGATCGTGGAGTGCGAGGTGAATTTCGAGGCGGCGGGCACCCTGGACGACCCCATCGGGAAGCAGCTGCCGTTGCGGTTAATCCTGGCCACTGCTTTCAAGCCTGAGGATATTGGCCCCTTGTTTCCTGATAACCGGGACAAGGTCAAAGTGCTCTCCGATCCGTCCAAGCGCAAAACGCCGGAGACGAGCCAGCAGCCTTCTGCACCACCCCCTGCGGCCGTAATTCCGCCACCTCTGGAGGCGGTGTCCGTAGCGCCGCCCAGTGCGGCAGCGGCGCCGCCGGTGCTGCCATCGTCTCCTATAGCCGAGGTTTCCGAAGTTCACGCCAAGGCTGAACCGGTCTCGTCGGCGGTGGTTTCAGCGCCAACTCCAGCGGCTACAAAGCCCTCCTCGTCGCAGGCTTCCGCAACGTCTGCCAGCACGGTGGAGGACACCATCCGGGTCAACGTTGGCATTCTGGAAACCCTGGTGAATCTCGCCGGGGAGCTGGTTTTAGGCCGCAACCAGTTGCGTGCCTCCATTGCCCAGAAGAATTCCCGGGCCTTGGCTGCCGCCGACCAGCGTATCAACCAGATCACCTCCGAGCTGCAGGACGTCATCATGCAGACCCGGCTGCAACCTATCGGCAATGTTTTTAGCAAGTTCCCGAGGGTGGTGCGCGACCTTTCCGCGGCCCTGCACAAGGATATCCAGTTGGATATCCGCGGTAAGGACGTGGCCTTGGACAAGAGCCTGATCGAAGCCTTGTCCGATCCTTTGACCCACATGGTGCGCAATGCCGTCGATCATGGCGTGGAAGCTCCGGAAGATCGCGCCCGGGCGGGGAAGAAGCGCCAGGGCGTAATCAACATTGATGCCCGGCACGAAGCCGGCCAAGTGGTAGTAGAGATTGGCGATGACGGCCAGGGCATTGACCCGGAGCGGATCGCCAAGGCCGCACTGGCCAAAGGCCTGATCACGGCCGAGAAGCTACAGGGCATGTCGGCGCAAGACAAGACCGCCTTAATCTTCCTTCCCGGCTTGTCCACCGCCAAGCAAGTGAGCGATGTTTCCGGACGCGGCGTTGGCATGGATGTGGTGAAGACCAATCTGGACCGTCTGGGCGGCAAAGTGGAAATCGTTTCGACCGCGGGAAAGGGCACAACCTTCCGGATTAAGTTGCCGCTGACGTTGGCCATCATCCCATCGCTCATTGTCTCGGTAGAGGGCGAGCGATTTGCCATTCCGCAGATCAACGTGGAAGAGATGTTGCATGTTCTGCCCGGAGCGGCCAAGACCCGCATTGAACTGGTGGGGGATGCCGAGGTTCTGGTGTTGCGCGACCGGCTTATCCCGTTGGTGCGTTTCGCCGATCTGCTGGGCCTAGTCCCTACCTATGTTGACGGGAAGACCGGCGCCCACGAGGTGGATCGTCGCACCCGTTTAGCCGACCGGCGCTCGCCTCGGACACCGGCTTCAGCCGAAGGCGGGGAAGAGAAACCGCCAGCGCCACCGGCCGACTCCCTCACCGCCCGCAGCTCCACTGATCGGCGCCAGAGCGGGGGCGCTTTGGAAATCGTGGTGGTAACGACGGGTACGCAAACCTACGCCCTGGTCGTGGGTGAATTTCATGACACCGAAGAGATTGTCGTCAAGCCTTTGGGCTGTCACCTGAAAGGATTGGGAGAGTATGCCGGCGCCACCATTCTGGGTGATGGCGCGGTAGCCCTGATTCTGGACGTTGCCGGCCTGGCGGCCAAGGCGAATCTGGCGGCGATTAGCGATATGGTTCGGGCTCGCGAACAGGCGGAAGAAACCGATACGGAACAGTTTACCGACAGTCATGCCTTATTGCTCTTCCACAATGCCCCGGACGAACTCTGCGCGCTTCCGCTGGATGCGGTTACGCGGATCGAACACATCACCCCCAAACAGGTGGAGACCATCGGCGGGCGGCGCACCATGCAGTATCACGGGGGCTCGTTGCCCCTGGTTACGCTGGCCGATGTAGCCCAGGTCCAGTCTATCGGGGACGCCAAGGAGTTGGCAGTAATGATTTCCAACATCCGCGGCCACGAGGTGGGCTTGCTGGGCGCAATGCCCGTGGATGTAGTTGAAACCAAGGTGGAGATCGATCCGACCACCCATCGCCAGAAGGGGGTGGCCGGTTCCGGCATTATTCGCAATCGCACCGCCCTGATGATCGACCTGCACGAATTGGTGGATGCCGCCTGGCCGGAGTGGGCGGAGCAGCAATCGGCGGAGCAACCGGCGGCGCCGGCAGAGGCTCAGAATTCCGCCGTGCTGCTGGCCGAGGATTCGGATTTCTTCCGGATGCAGGTGCGCCGTTTCCTGGAAGAGGACGGTTATCCCGTGCTGGCGGCGGCCGACGGGGAGGCGGCCTGGGAACTGCTCTTGCAAAATCTAGGAAAGGTGCGAACCGTGGTGACCGACATTGAGATGCCTCGACTGGATGGACTTGGCTTGGCCCGGCGCATTCGTGGCGATGAACGCACGGCGCGCCTGCCGTTGATCGCACTTACTTCCCTGGCCGCTGACGAGGATATGGCGCGCGGCAAAGCCGCCGGCATCGACGACTACCAGACCAAGCTTGACCGGGATAAGTTGCTGGAACGGGTACGGGAATTTTGGACTGCGGCGGCGCCAAACGCGACTCCAGTCGCCGACGGGTATGCCTCGGGTTGAGCGATCTTTATCTCCGGTGCAGAACCGCGTGGCGCAGCGCAGAACTTAGGGTCGGGAAGAGAAGCGGTTACTAAGGGAAGTTAAAAAGATTTTGGGGGTGGGCAGTTGAAAACCGCACCGCCTGCAAGGCCGGTGCAAGAGGAAGAGGAACATTATGATCAACTTGGCAAACATGAAAGTAGGCAAGCGCCTGGCTGTGGGTTTCGGCACTTGTCTGGTACTCACCGTAGGAATTTCCGCAATGGCGTGGTGGGGACTGACCTCACTCAAGCGGGCGTCGGATAACGCACAAACACAAGCGGCAATGGCGCTGACGGCCAAGGCCATGGCCTTGGATGTCGCCGATATCTATCTCGATATCTGGCATCTGGCCGGAGTCGATAACGAGGGCGAGAGACTGGCATACAAGTCGGCGCTGGAAAAGGCGCGTGAAGACTACAAGGGAAAGTTGCAGGATCTGAAGAGCAAGGCCAGCACGGGAACCGGCAAAGAGCTACTTCAGAAAATAGAAACTGCGGTTGCGGACGCCCGCGACGTCAATCTCCGGATAACCGATTTGGCCATGCAGGGAAACAGCAAGGAGGCCGTTCCGCTGTTGGCCGGCACCGGCTCGAAGAAAATGACGGTATTCATGCAGACGGTTAAAGATTTCAATGACTACCGCGAGGAGCGCGCGAATGAGACCCGCCATGAGATAGAAACGCTTCTGTCCCGAGTGTACTGGCTACTGGGCTTGCTGTGCCTGGCAGTGGTCGGGATCTCCGTGCTGTTTGCCAGCATGATCAGCCGCAGCGTGGCCAAGCCCATTATGGCTGGAGTCAGCGTGGTGCAGCGCATCAGCCACGGAGACATCAGCCAGGATGTAGACCAAGCCCTGCGCGCCAGGCGAGATGAGGTTGGGGAATTGGCTTGCGCCATGCAAACCATGACCGAAAGCTTGCGCAAATTGCTGAGCGGGATTTCCGGCGGAGTCCAGACCTTGGCTGCTTCGGCCACGGAACTCTCGGCTGTCTCGAAGCAGACGGCTTCCGGGGCTGCCTCGATGTCCGAAAAAGCCAATGCCGTGGCCGCGGCCGCGGAAGAGGCCAGCGCCAACACGTTATCGGTGGCGGCGGGCATGGAGCAATCTTCGACCAGCCTTTCGTCCGTAGCCAGCGCTACCGAGGAGATGAGCGCCACCGTAGGCGACATCGCCGCCAATACCGCGCGGGCACGCGCCATCAGCGAGCAGGCGACTACTCAAGCTCAGACCATCACCGACCAGATGCAGAAGCTCGGACAGGCGGCGCAAGAGATTGGTCATGTGACCGAAACCATCAACAACATTTCGGCCCAGACCAACCTGCTGGCGCTGAACGCCACCATTGAGGCGGCGCGAGCGGGGACAGCGGGCAAGGGATTTGCCGTCGTGGCCAACGAGATCAAGGAATTGGCGCGGCAAACGGCCGAAGCCACCGAGGACATCAAGGGGCGGATTGCCGGGATTCAGGGCTCCACGGGCACGGCGGTCAGCGACATCGGGCAAATCACGGCGGTGATCAAGGATGTGGGCGGCATCGTGGCCAGCATTGCCGCGGCCATCGAGGAGCAGGCGACGGTGACCAAGGATGTGGCCGGCAATATTGCGCAGGCCTCAACCGGGGTAAAGGATGCGAACGAGCGAGTCTCGCAGACAGCGGAAGTTTCGAAGAATATAGCTCGGGATATCGCCGGGGTCAATACAGCCGTAGGGGAAATCCGGCAGGGTGGAGAACACGTCCAGGGCAGCGCGGCCGAGTTATCCAAACTAGCGGAACAGCTTAGCGCCCAGGTGGCGCAATTCCGGATGTAATTGGCGGAAGGTACTGTCGCGAATGGGATACGAGGGGGCGACCGCGGCCGTAAGGAAGGAATAAGGCGCATGATAACTCTCAACAATATGCGGCTTAGCCGGAGGCTGGCCATTGGCTTCGGGACGTCTCTGGCGCTCACGGTTGTGATCGTGGCATTGGCGCGATGGGGCGTAGCGACGCTCGACAGGGCCTCAGCCCAGGCCCAGCAAGAGACGACCGGCAGAGCAACCGCCCGGGCCCTGTTACTAGACGTGGCCAACGCCAATCTTGCTCTTTGGCATCTGGCCACAGCCAAGAATCAGGATGCCAGCCGCGCACGTCAATCTGAATTCGAACGGACACGGCGCGGCTACCAGCAAAAACTGGAGCAGTTGAAAACCGCTGAATCAGAGGAACCTGGCAAGCACATCCTGCGGAAGATAGAAGACGCACTCGCAGCCGTTGATCAGGCAAATGCCCGAGTCAGCGATCTGGTTGTGCACCGCGAGGGGCAGGAGGCAACCGCAACCTTAGCTGCGACTGGCGTGGACGACCTCAGCCGGGCGGTAGTTGACTACATTGAGTTCCAGAACCAGAAAATCAAAACGTCGGAGCAATGGGTCAAGACAGTGGGCTCCCGGCTGCGTTGGCTGTTGGTCGTATCGCTGCTGGCAGTGTTCATCGTCAATCTGTTGGCCGGTGTTGTGATTACCCGGAGTGTCACGGAACCGGTGAGCATCGGAGTACGCGTGATGGACCGCATCAGCCAGGGTGATGTAACCGAGGACGTACCCGAAGCCCTGCGCAACAGAGAAGACGAATTGGGCAAACTGGCTTCCGCCATGCAAACCATGACCGAAAGTCTGCGCCGGTTGCTGAGCGGTATTTCCGGCGGGGTCGAGACTTTGGCGGCCTCGGCCACGGAGCTCTCGGCGGTATCGAAACAAACGGTCGCCAGTACAGCCGCCATGTCCGAAAAAACCAACGCGGTGGCAGCGGCGGCAGAAGAGGCTAGCGCCAACACTTTGTCGGTAGCTTCAGATATGGAGCAATCCTCCGCCAGCCTTTCCTCCGTAGCCAGCGCCACCGAGCAAATGAGTGCCACGGTAGGCGACATCGCCGCCAATACCGCCCGAGCGCGGACTATCAGCGAGCAGGCGACTACTCAAGCTCAGACCATCACCGACCAGATGCAGAAGCTCGGACAGGCGGCGCAGGAGATAGGCCATGTAACCGAAACCATCAACAACATCTCGGCGCAGACCAATCTGCTGGCGCTGAACGCGACGATTGAAGCGGCACGGGCGGGGACGGCGGGCAAGGGCTTTGCCGTCGTAGCCAATGAGATCAAGGAATTGGCGCGGCAGACGGCTGAAGCCACCGAGGACATCAAGGGGCGGATTGCCGGGATCCAGGGTTCGACCGGCACGGCGGTCAGCGACATCGGGCAAATCACGGCAGTAATTAAGGACGTGGGCGGAATCGTGGCCAGCATTGCCGCGGCCATCGAGGAACAGGCAACGGTGACCAAGGATGTGGCCGGCAATATTACGCAGGCTTCAACCGGGGTCAAGGATGCGAACGAGCGGGTCTCGCAGACGGCGGAAGTTTCCAAGGGCATTGCGCGGGATATTGCCGGGGTTAACACGGCGGTCGGGGAAATCCGGCAGGGCGGGGAACACGTGCAGGTCAGCGCCGCAGAGCTATCCAAATTGGCGGAACAACTCAGCGCCCAGGTGGCGCAGTTCAAGATGTAGGCGGCAGTTCGAAAAATTGTGGTGCGGGACGAACCTATGGAGATGCCTCTCAAACGAACCTTCCAGGTGGTGGTGCTGGTTGCTGCCGGCGGGCTCGTGACGATTAGCGCCTGCTGGCTTTACGCCACGCGCGAACGCATGCTGACTGAGAAGCAAGATAAAGTCCGCAACCTGGTAGAGGTCGCGTACTCTATCGCTTCCCGATATCAGCAATTGGAAGAGAAAGGAAGCTTGACGCAGAAAGAGGCGCAGAAGCTTGCGCTGGAAGCCATTGCCAGCATGCGGTATGGCCAGGATGGCTACCTCTGGATCAATGACTCGCACCCGACCATGATTATGCACCCGATCAAACCGGAGATGAACGGCCAGGATCTGAGCAACTATAAGGATCCGGATGGGAAGGCACTGTTTATAGAAACGGTTAGAGTTACCCGCGAACAGGGAGCGGGATTCATCTCCTACCGGTGGCCGCTGCCGGGCCATGGACAAGATGCCGTACCGAAGATTTCCTTCGTCAAAGCTTTCGGGCCGTGGAACTGGATCATCGGAACCGGAATTTATATTGCCGACGTGAATGAGGCCTGGCGGCGCGACGTCATTACTGCGGGGACTATCTGCCTGGCTTTGTTGGTGGTCTTCCTGATGACTTCCATCCGCGCCGGCCGCGCCATAAGCGGGCTTCGGCTGGTAGCGGTCTCCATGCGGGATATTGCCGAGGGGGAGGGCGATCTTACCAAACGGCTGCGCATCCTGCGGCACGACGAAGTTGGCGAAATCGCCGGCTCGTTCAATGTTTTTGTGGAAAAGATCCAGAACATTGTCCGCATGATCAGCGCGAATGCGGCGAGCCTGACGGTATCTTCCAAGGAACTGTCCACCGTATCCGGCCAGGTTGCGTCCGGAGCGAAAGAGATCGCCGGACGGGCCACCCAGGTGGCGGGGGCGGCGGAAGAGGCCAGCAGCACTACCGCCTCGGTGGCCCACGGTATGGAACAATCCTCCACCCGCATCGAGTCGGTAGCGGCCGCGACCGAGCAGATGAGCGCTACCGTAGCCGATGTCGCGGGCAACACCGCCCGGGCACGCGCCATCAGCGAGCAGGCGGTTTCCCAAGCTCAGACCATTTCCGAACAGATGCAGAAGCTAGGCCAGGCGGCGCAAGAGATCGGCCAAGTGACCGAGACCATCAACAATATCTCGGCGCAGACCAACCTGCTGGCGCTGAACGCTACGATTGAAGCGGCGCGGGCGGGCACGGCGGGCAAGGGCTTTGCCGTAGTCGCCAACGAAATCAAAGAATTGGCGCGGCAGACGGCTGAGGCCACCGAGGACATCAAGGCGCGGATTGCCGGGATTCAGGGCTCGACCGGCACGGCCGTCAACGACATCGGACAAATTGCGGCGGTAATCAACGACGTAGGCAGCATTGTAGCCAGCATTGCGGCAGCTATCGAAGAGCAAGCGGCGGTGACCAAAGATGTAGCCGGCAACATCGCGCAGGCTTCAACCGGGGTGCGGGATGCCAATGAGCGCGTCTCCCAGACGGCGGAAGTGTCGAAGACGATTGCGCGGGACATAGCCAGCGTCAACACCGCAGTAGCCGATATCCGGCAGGGTGGAGAACACGTGCAGGTCAGCGCCGCCGCATTGTCCAAACTGGCGGAACAACTCAATTCCCACGTAGCGCAGTTCCGGATATAGCCGCCGGATTTCGTGAACACGGCGGCGATAATCAAGTTGGAAGATCTGGACGCGCAAAAAGGAATAGGAGAGGGCATATGAAGCTGACGCTGGGAAAGAAAATCCAAGGTGGCTTTCTGATCTTGTCGGTTCTTATGATTGTCGTCAGCTACCTCGGTTACCAGGCAAATAGCCACCTGGCGGCGCAATATGACTCCATCCTGAGTAATGAGGTACAGGAAGCGCTGATAGCCCGTCACATGCAGGTCGTCTTGAAGAAAGAAGTCCAGGAATGGAAAGACACCTTGCTGCGCGGGTCTGATCCGCAAGCATTAGCGAAGTACACCAAAAGTCGCCATCAGGATCAGAAAGAAGTTAGCGACCTGGCAAACGAGTTGCGCACCCTGTCGCATGACCCCGACGTGCAGCAGCTGGTTGAGCAATTTCAGCGGCAGCACGACCGGATGAGCCAGGTATATGAACCGGCATTGGCTGAGTTCGCCAGCACTGGGGGCAAGGAACTTTTTGTGGCCGACAAACGCGTGGCCGGCATCGATCGCCCCCCTACCGATCTGGTGGACACCATCGTCGCCAAGACCAACGCACACGCGCAACGCTTGATCTCCCAGGAACATTCCACCGTCCGGACAACGGCTGTGGCATTAGCCGCCATATCATTGCTCGCCATTGCGGCCGGCATCGTGGTTTCCGCGTTTCTCGCGCGCTCGATGGCGACGTCGATCAGATATGTAGTCAATATTCTGCAGCGCCTGGATGTCAGACAGGACGTCCCCGAAAACCTGCGTGCCAAACAAGACGAATTGGGCGAACTGGCCCGCGCCATGCAGACCATGATCGAGAAATTGCGTGAACTCGTGAGCGGCATCTCCGGTGGAGTCGAGACGCTGGCGGCGTCGGCTACGGAGCTTGCGGCCGTATCGAAACAAACCAGCGCTGGAGCTGCGGCCATGTCCGAAAAAACCCGCGGGGTGGGGGCCGCAGCGGAAGCGGCCAGCACGGGTACTTTGTCGCTGGCCTCCGGCATGGAGCAATCCTCCGCCAGTCTTTCCTCGGTGGCCAGTGCCACCGAGCAGATGAGCGCTACGGTAGCCGATGTCGCGGGCAACGTCGCCCGGGCACGCACCATCAGCGAGCAGGCGGCCGCCCAAGCGCAGACCATCACCGACCAGATGCAAAAACTAGGACAGGCGGCGCAGGAGATCGGTCATGTTACCGAGACCATTACCAATATCTCGGCGCAGACCAACCTGCTGGCGCTGAACGCCACGATTGAGGCGGCGCGGGCGGGCACGGCGGGCAAGGGTTTTGCGGTCGTGGCCAACGAGATTAAGGAATTGGCGCGGCAGACCGCCGAGGCCACCGAGGACATCAAGGCGCGGATTGCCGGGATCCAGGGCTCAACTGGCTCGGCAGTCAGCGACATCGGGCAAATCACGGCAGTGATCAAGGATGTAGGCGGAATCGTGGCCAGCATTGCGGCGGCCATCGAGGAACAGGCGGCGGTGACCAAGGATGTAGCCGGCAATATTGCGCAGGCTTCGAGCGGGGTGAAGAAAGCCAACGAGCGGGTCTCGCAGACGGCAAAGGTTTCCCAGACCATTGCGCGGGATATTGCCTGCGTCAACACCGCGGTCGCCGATATCCGGCAGGGTGGTGAACAGGTTCAGGTCAGTGCGGCCGAATTGTCGAAATTGGCAGAGCAGCTCAATGCTCATGTAGCACAGTTCAGGATGTGAGAGGGATATATGGCAACGAGTATTTCCAAACCGCAAGTTGTTGAAGAGGATTTGCTGATCGCTACGTTCCAGTTGGGCGACGGAGTCTTCGGGCTCGACACCACCCTGATTCAAGAGGTGGTGATGGTGGGCGAGTTGACACCGGTGCGCCACGCCCCGGACTATGTCGCCGGGATACGCAATCTACGCGGCCGAATCATCACGGTGGTCGATTTATGCGTGCGGTTGGGTCTGGGGTTCGTGGAGATCGGCCCGGAGAGCCGCATTCTAATCGCCGATTGGAAGGGCGAGCCCGTCGGCTTATTGGTGGACCGGGTAGCGGACGCCATCGCGGTGGAGGCGGGCAATCTGGAGCCCGCCCCTCCGAACCTGCATGGCGTGCAGATGCAGAAATTGCGTGGGGTATTTCGCAGCGGCGAACGGCTGGCGGCATTGCTTGATCTGGCGGCGGTGCTCAGTGCCGAAGACCATCCGGGGAAAGCACTTTCACAGGACGAAAAAAGGGGATAGACGTGAGGGTTTTGGTTGCCGATGATGCAGTCCTGTTCCGGCGGTTGCTTGGGGATGCGCTGGCATCGCTCCCCGGAGTCGAGGTGGTGGGCAGCGCGGCCAACGGGAAGTTCGCCGTCCAAAAAGTCCGGGAGCTGAAGCCCGATCTTCTCACGCTCGACATCGAGATGCCGGAGATGGATGGCTTGGCCGTGTTGGATGCCCTGCGCCGCAATGGAGAACCGGGGCCAGAGGTGATTGTGGTGAGCGCGCTCTCCCGCCGTGGGGGAGAGCTCACCATGCGCGCCTTTGAAAAGGGCGCTTTCGACTTCATCACGAAACCGGAAGCCGCCAGTCCGGAAGAGGGGCGGAAAATCCTGATCCAGGAGTTGGGGCCACGGGTTCGCGCCGTGGCGCATCGCCTGGAAGTGCGTACCATCCTGCGCAGCGGTTCCTCTCCAGCGCCCCCGGCAAGGCCGGAGATTCCCCAGGCGAAAGCTGCCGCCGAGCCGCCGTCGGTCGACCGGGACCTGGAGGGAATAACCGGGCGCATGCAGCGCCTGGTGAATCCTTCCAAACCCGAGATGGTGCTGATTGGCGTATCCACCGGCGGTCCGGCGGCCTTGGCGCGGCTGTTGCCCGCGATTCCGGGAAATCTTGGGGTACCCGTGTTGATTGTGCAGCACATGCCGCCGGTTTTTACCAAATCACTGGCCGAGAACCTGGCGCCCAAGTGTGCGCTGCGCGTCCGGGAAGCTGTACACGGGGAATATCCCGAGCCGAATATGGCTTACATTGCGCCCGGGGGACAACACATGCGCTTGGCCACGGCGCCGGATAATCGGCCCGTGCTGGAGATGACGGACGATCCTCCGGAGAATAACTGCCGGCCTGCCGTGGACTACCTGTTTCGCTCCGCGGCCAAGCGTTTTCCGGGACGCACCATGGCCGTCATCCTCACGGGAATGGGCAGCGATGGCACGCTTGGCTTGCGCCTGCTCAAGCGTCACGGTTGTTTTGTGATTGCCCAGGACGAAGCCAGTTGCGTCGTCTATGGCATGCCGAAAGCGGCAGTGGACGCCGGGGTAGCCGATGCGGTCCTGCCCCTGGATGCCATCGCCGGCCGGATTGCTGCGGTTGTCAAGGGAGGCCGAGGTTGAGCGCCGCGATCACGCACGAGGAACTGGGGGTATGGTCCCGTTACATCCAAGAGATCTGCGGGATTTATCTGGACGATTCCAAGGGCTATCTGCTGGAGACGCGCCTGGGCGGCCTGCTGCCCGAAGCCGGCGCCGCGAATTTTTCCGAGCTGTTCTACAAAACGCGGAACGATGGGACCAGCAAACTGCGCGGGAAGATCATTGAAGCCATCACTACCAACGAAACTTCGTTTTTCCGCGACGTCAGCCCTTTCGATCTGCTGCGCCACAAGGTGATTCCCGACCTGATCGATCGGCGCAAGGGGAGTGGCACGCGCATCCCCCTCCGCATTTGGAGCGCCGCCTGTTCTACCGGGCAGGAGGCCTACAGCACGGCCATCGTGCTCAAGGAATTGCTTGGGGATCTTAACCGTTATGACATCCGGATCCTAGGCACCGATATTTCCAATAAAGCGGTGGCCCAGGCAAGCTACGCCGAGTACAGTCGCCTCGAATTAGAACGGGGCATGCCGCGGGAAATGCTTACCCGGCACTTCACCGCATCCGGCGATAACTGGAAGGTCCGCGACGAGATCCGGGCGTTAGCCAGCTTCCGCACCATGAATCTGCTGGAGCCCTTCTCTTTTCCCGCGCCTTTCGACATCATCTTCTGCCGCAATGTGGCGATCTATTTCACCGAGTCCGACAAGATCCGGTTGTTTCGCAACCTGGCCAAGTGCATGGCCCGGGACGGCTGCCTGATGATCGGCTCCACGGAATCGATTTCCGGACTGTGCCCGGAACTGGAGCCCAAACGCTATCTGCGGGCGGTGTTTTACCAGTGGAAAGGGGCATGAACTGAAAGGATAGGGGTGGGCACGCGATGAAGGAAGTAACAGCACTGAGCGGCGGCAAGCGCATTCTGGCTTCTTGCTCTTTTCGCTGCAAACTGGTGCTTTTGCTGGTGGCCATCTCCCTGCCCGCACTTGGGGCCATCTTGGTTTCCGGACTTAAGCAGCGCCGCGAGGAAATCAGGAAAGCACAAAATCAAGCCTTGCTGCTGGTGGAAAGTCTAGCCGCCGAGCAGGAACAGGTGGCGACATCCACGAAGGTCATGCTCACGGTCCTGGCCCGGACGCCGGCCGTGCAACACCTGGATGCCGCCGGCTGCAATCGACTCTTCAGAGAATTACAGGATAGTTTTCCGCTTTACTCGGCGGTACTGGCAGCGACAACCCCCGACGGAAAGCTGTTTGCCGCTTCTAGGCCCTTCCCGCCCGACTCGATCGATTGGTCGGACCGCAAGCACATCCAGGATGCCATTCGGACGCGGGATTTTTCGGTTGGGGAATACATCGAGGGTAGGGTCAGCGGGCTCCCGTCGCTCAACTATACCCTTCCGGTTCTGGATGCCGAGAAGAAGTTGATCGCGGTCATGATTGCGGGCTTCCGCTTGCAGGAATATAACCGTTTCATAGCGAAAGCTGGCTTGCCGGCAGGCTACTCGGTCGCGATCACGGATTGGAATGGTATCCGTATCTTTCGTGCCCCGGAAACCGCCGAGGCCGCCCCCGGCGTGCCTATCCCGCGTAATTCCCCGGTGTGGTCGGCCAGCGCCGACGCAGGTTTCTACGAGAATCGCAGCGCGGACGGAAAAGAACGCATCTACGCCTTCCGCCGGTTGCGCCTCAAGGACCAAGCGTCTCCCTACTTGTACTTATTCGTGGGGATTCCTAAGGCCCAGATTCTCCATAAAGCCAATCGGCAAATGGCCGACAATTTGTCGATTCTCGGGATTATCGCATCGCTGGCGATGCTCCTGGCCTGGATCTTCGGGGACTTCCTTCTGGTGAAGCCTATTGATCAACTGGTTGCCGCTACCCGGCAATTCGGCAAAGGCGAAATGAAGACTCGTACCGGATTGCCCCATGGGTCCAATGAGGTAGGCCGACTCGCCCAAGCGTTTGATGATATGGCAGCGTTGCTGGAAGATCGCAATAACCAAATCGAGGCAACGGTTGATCAAATCGAGGTGACGGTTGCGGAACAAACCGCGGAACTGCGGGCGGCGCAGCACGCGGGAAAAATTGGCAGTTGGAAGTGGATTCCTGGCAGTGACATCGTTACTTGGTCCGAGGAGCTCTATCGGATCGCAGGCTACGATCCGGCTAAGCCTGCTCCCACTCTTTCCGAAGGCGCCAAGCTCTTTGCGCCTGAAAGCCGGGCGCGGGTGGAAGCGGAAATTCAATTGGCGTTGCAGAATCCGGGAAGGTCCTCCGAAATCGATCTGGAATTGATTCGGGCGGACGGTGCCCGGAGATGGGTCCTGGGTCGCTGCGAACCCCAGTGCGATGCCCAAGGGCGCCTGGTGGCGTTTCACGGCACGCTGCAAGATATTACCGAGCGCAAGCAGGCGGAGGAAGAGCTACGCACCAGTGAGGAGCGCTGGAAGCTTGCCCTGGCAGCCGCCGGGGATGCGGTGTGGGACTGGAATTACCTGACCGGGGAAATCTCCGTCTCCGACCGCTGGCGGCAAATGCTGGGGTATGCCCCGAACGAATTCGAGATTAGCTATCCGGCATGGGAGCAACGTGTCCATCCCGAAGATAGACTGCGCCACATAAAGACCCGGCAAGCCTGCCTGGATGGAACCTCGCCGAGATTCTCCAGCGAATATCGCTTCCAATGCAAGGACGGCAGTTGGAACTGGGTACTCTCCCGCGGGATGGTGGTAAGCCGTGATGAAGATGGCAGGCCCACGCGACTGGCGGGAACGTTTACCGATATCACACATATCAAGCAGGTAGAGACGGAACTGGTGAAGGCCAAGGAATTGGCCGAAGCGGCCAACCGTGCGAAGAGCGAATTCCTGGCCAATATGAGCCACGAAATCCGTACTCCCATGAACGGGGTGATTGGAATGGCCGGATTACTCCTCCATTCCGATCTCAAACCGCAGCAGCGGCACTATGCGGAAGTGGTGGATGCCAGCGCCAAGTCTTTGCTGGTGGTGATCAATGACATCCTGGATTTTTCCAAGATCGAAGCCGGCAAACTCGATATCGATACCCTCGACTTCAATCTCCGCTCTTTGATGGACGATTTTGCCACCATGATGGCGGGACGGGTAGACAGCAAGCAGTTGGAGTTTGTCTGCGCGGTAGCGCCGGATGTACCCACATTTCTCCAGGGAGATCCCGGGCGATTGCGGCAGGTGCTGGTGAACCTGGTCGGCAATGCCGTCAAGTTCACGCGCCAAGGCGAGATTGCCGTGCGGGTAGGCCTCGATTCGGAAAGCGAACGGGAGGCGGTGTTGCGCTTTGCCGTGCGGGATACCGGGATCGGAATTTCCGCCGACAAGCAGCGCCTGCTGTTCACCAGCTTTACGCAGGTGGACGCCTCAACCACGCGCCAGTATGCCGGCACCGGATTGGGGCTAGCCATTTCCAAGCAACTGGTGCAGCTCATGGGCGGAGAAATTGGCGTTAAGAGCGAGAAAGATAAGGGTTCCGAATTCTGGTTCACGCTGCCCCTGGGTAAACAAGCGGACAGCAGGGCGGTGGATATTTCTCCGGCCCTGGTAGAGGGGGCACGGATTTTGGTGGTGGACGACAATGCGACCAACCGGGAGGTGCTGGTCGCCCAACTGCAATCCTGGGGCGCCCGTGTGGATGCTGTCGAGGATGGCCTGAAAGCCCTAGACCGCTTGCGGGACGCGGTGGATGTCCGGGATCCGTTCCAATTGGCGGTGCTGGACATGATAATGCCTGACATGGACGCCGAAGCTCTGGGGCGCGCGATCTTGGCCGATGAAATTTTGCAGGCGACCCGGCTGGTGTTGATGACCTCACTGGGCCAGCAAGGAGATGCACAACGTTTCAAAGAGATCGGCTTTGCCGCCTATCTGACCAAGCCGGTGCGGCAATCGGATTTGTTTGACTGTCTGACGGCGGTGCTGGCTGGGAAAACACGGCAGGAGGAAGAGCGCCGGCTGATTACCCGCCACAGCCTGCGGGAAATGCGTCTGGGCAATGTGCGCCTGCTGCTGGTGGAAGACAACGTCACCAACCAGGAGGTGGCGAGCGGCATCCTGGAGCGGCTGGGCTGGCGCGCCGATGTGGCGGCCAATGGCAAAGAGGCCTTGCAAGCACTGGAAACCCGATCTTACGACCTGGTGCTGATGGACGTGCAGATGCCGGAAATGGATGGGTATGAGGCTACCCGGCGCATCCGGGATCCGCAGTCGGCGGTACTGAATCACCAGGTTCCCATCGTGGCCCTGACGGCGCATGCCATGGCGGGGGACGGGGAGAAGTGTCTGGCCGCGGGGATGAGCGATTACATCACCAAGCCGGTCGATCCGCAGCGTATGGCCGAAGTGGTGGAGAAGTGGCTGGGGCGGAAGCAGTATCCGGCGGCCGGGGAAGCTCCTGCGGCCTTGAGGGTGGCGGTTCCGCAGGCGCCCAAGGCCGAAGGAAGCGCTGTGATCTTCAACCAGGAGATCTTCCTGCGGCGCATGATGGGGGACGAAGAGTTTGCCCGTTCGGTGGCGGTGGGTTTTTTGCAAGATCTGCCTAAGCTGCTGGCGGGATTGAAGGAACGGGTTGCGCAACAGGATCTTGAACTGACCTGGAAACAGGCGCACAAGATGAAAGGCTCGGCCGCCAACGTGGGCGGCGAGGCGCTGAAAGAGGCAGCCTTCGAGGTGGAAAAGGCCGGCAAGGCGGGCAATCTGGCGGCGGTGGCCGAGTGGATGCCCGAACTGGAACTGCAATCGGCCCGCTTAAGAGAGGTACTGCAGCAGTGGGTGAATTGACCCGGGGGACCCATGGGTAAACGCATAGTAGCGAAAGAGACGACGGTTCTGCTGGTTGCGGCCGTCATTGGTATCGCCGTATCTATCGCGATGTTTGCAACTATGCGGCGGCTTGAACGTGCCCGTGCCGAGGGACAGTTCTTGCAGGTGGCGAATCAGCGCGTTAACGCCGTTCGCGTGGAAATTAACGGCGCAAGCGACGTGATCGACATATTAGCCAGCTATTTGGCCATGAACGGGAACGTGGTTTCGCGAAAAGCCTTCTCGACAGTCGCATGGTCGGCGTTAAAGACGCACCTATATATCCAAGCTCTCACATGGATACCTCATGTGGAGGGATCGGCGAGGACCAAATATGAGCGGCTTGCTCGGGCGGATGGGCTGCCAGGCTTTGGCTTTACCGAACTTCAGGAGGGAGGAGCGCTGGGGCCGGCGAAACCCAGAGAGGAGTATTTCCCGGTTTTCTATGTGGAACCGCTTCCGGGGAACGAACCGGCGTTGGGCTATAACCTGGCTTCCGATTCCAAGCGGTTGGCAGCCATCGAGGAAGCGCGGAGCACGGGACAATCCGCAGCGACCGCGCGGCTTCGGCTGGTCCAGGAAAAAGGCGACCAATACGGGGTTCTCATCCTGGCTCCGATTTACAGCCCCGCGGGCGGAGCCCAGGCGCCCCAGGATCAGAGGGTCTTAAAGGGATTTGCGGCGGGGGTGTTCCGGATCGGCGATCTCATCTTCTCGGCGGACGCCCAATCCTCGGAGCGTGACGAGACTCATCTGGTGGACATACATCTCTTCGATCTAACCACGCCGGGAGCGGAACAGCGGCTTTTTCCCAGCATCGGCGAAGCTAATGCGGCAGCCCTGGCCGGTGGCTTGCACACGGAGGATAGATTCCGGGTTGGGGGGCGCACCTGGCTTTTGCTGGCAACCCCAGGGTCGGGCTACCTCAAGCTGCGGTCGTCTGCGGACTCGTTCATAGCCCTGGGGCTCGGCCTCTTGATCACGGGCACGTGGGTCTTATATATCAGGGTCCAGTGGCGGGCCAAGCGCGCCAGTGACGAACTGGCAGCGCTACTGGAAGCTCGCAGTAAGAAAATCGAGGCAACGGTTGATGAAATCGAGGCGGCGGTTGCGGAGCAAACTGCGGAACTACGGGCGGCGCAGCATGCCGGCCAAATCGGGAGTTGGAAGTGGGTGCCGGGCACAGAGACCGTAACCTGGTCCGAAGAACTCTATCGCATTGCCGGCCGTGATCCCACGAAGCCCGCGCCCACCTTTTCGGAACACGTCCAGCTTTATACCCCGGAGAGCTGGGCTCGGCTGCAGGCCGCAATCCAAGATGCGATGCAGAACCCGGGCATGCCTGGCGAAGTCGACCTGGAATTGATCCGCCCCGACGGTGCCCGCCGATGGGTACTGGGCCGTTGCGAACCCGACCGGGATGCTCAAGACGGCCGCCTCGCCGCCTTTCATGGCACCCTGCAAGACATTACTGAGCGCAAGCAGGCAGAACAGAAACTGCGCGACAGCGAGGAACGCTACAAAGAGAACGAAGCGAAATATCGCGCCATGGTCGAGTCGTTCAACGGCTTGATCTATGTTTGCTCCAGGGACCACCGCATTGAGTATATGAACCCCCAGTTCATTGGGCGGACGGGACACGACGCCACCGGCGAGCTGTGCTACAAGGCCCTTCATAATTTGGATTCCGTATGCCCCTGGTGCCGCAATCAAGAAGTGTTCCGCGGCGAGACGGTCAATTGGGAACTCCAGAGCCCGAAGGATGGATGCTGGTATTCCGTGGTGAACACTCCGATCTTCCACACCGACGGAAGCATTTCTAAGCAGGCTATGATTCACGACATTACAGACCGCAAAGAGGCCGAGGAAGCGTTGCGCATCAGCGAGGAGCGCTTGAAGCTTGCCCTGGACTCCTCCGGGACCGCAGCTTGGGATTGGAATCCCCAGACTCGCAAGGTCGTGTTCTCCGGCCGATTGAGTGAAATGCTCGGTTATACCAACAACGAGCTCACGAACGGTTACGCAGAGTGGGAAAGCCGCGTGCATCCAGAGGATACGGAACGCGTGATTGCGGCCCGACAAGCTTGTGCCGACGGGCTTACGGAACTGTATTCCGCCGAGTATCGTTTTCGCTGCAAGGACGGCAGTTGGAAATGGGTTATCTCCCGGGGCATGGTAGTTGCTCGCGATGCTGAAGGCAAGGCATTGCGCATGGTCGGTGTGTTAACTGACATCTCTCAAATCAAACAGATGGAGAAAGAGCTGCGTCTGGGCGAGGAGCGCTTGAAAGTGGCTTTGGAAGGCGCCGGCAGTGGCACTTGGGACCGAAATCTGCTGACCGATGTTAGCGTATTAGACGACCGCTGCGCTGAAGTACTGGGCTACACCAAAGAGGATATCAAGATCGACTCCCTACGGTGGGAAAATAACATTCATCCCGAGGATCGACCGCACGTAATGGCAAGCCGGCAAGCCCATTTATCGGGTCTTTCAGCGATATTTTCTGCCGAGTATCGTGTCCGGTGCAAGGACGGCAGTTGGAAATGGATACTCTCCCGCGGCATGATAGTCGGCCGCGACAGCGATGGAAGGCCAACGCGACTGGCGGGAACCTTTACCGATATCTCTCACCTCAAGCAGGTAGAAGCCGACCTGATCAAAGCCAAGGAACTGGCCGAAGCCGCCAACCGTGCGAAGAGCGAATTCCTGGCCAATATGAGCCATGAGATCCGCACCCCCATGAACGGGGTCATCGGGATGACGGGATTGCTGCTGCACTCCGATCTCAATCCGCAGCAGCGGCGCTATGCGGAAGTGGTGGATGCCAGCGGCAAGTCTTTGCTGGTGGTGATCAATGACATCCTGGATTTTTCCAAGATTGAGGCCGGCAAACTCGAGATCGATACCCTGGACTTTAACCTGCGCGCCCTGACAGATGATTTTGCCACCATGATGGTGGAACGCGTGGGCAGCAAACAACTGGAGTTTGTCTGCGCGGTCGCGCCGGATGTGCCCGCACTTCTCCGCGGAGATCCCGGGCGGTTGCGGCAGGTGCTGGTGAACCTGGCCGGCAATGCCATCAAGTTCACGCACCAGGGCGAAGTCGTGGTACGCGTCACGCTCGTGTCGGAAAGCGCCACGGAGGTGGTGCTGCGTTTTGGCGTGCAGGATACCGGGATCGGAATTTCCGCGGACAAACAACATCTGCTGTTCACCAGCTTCACCCAGTTGGACGCCTCCGCCACACGGCAGTATGGCGGCACCGGATTGGGACTGGCGATTTCCAAGCAACTGGTCCGCCTCATGGGCGGAGAGATTGGCGTCGAGAGCGAGAAAGATAAAGGTTCCGAATTCTGGTTCACGCTACCTCTTGGCAAACAACCGAACAGTAGGGTGGTAGATATTTCTCCGGCCCTGGTGCGGGACACACGCGTTTTGGTGGTGGACGACAATGCTACCAACCGGGAGGTGCTGGCGGCGCAATTGCTGTCTTGGGGCGCCCGTGTGGATGCCGTTGAAGATGGCCTGAGAGCGCTAAGCTGCTTATGGGACGCGGTGGATGCCCGGGATCCGTTCCAGTTGGCGGTGCTCGACATGATGATGCCCGGCATGGACGGCGAAGCACTGGGGCGCGCGATTTTGGCCGATGAAATTTTAAAGACCACCCGCCTGGTGATGATGACTTCCGTCGGCCAGCGGGGAGACGCGCATCGCTTCAAAGAGATTGGATTTGCCGCCTATCTGATCAAGCCGGTGCGGCAATCGGATCTGTTTGATTGTCTGACGGCGGTGCTAGCCGGGGAAGCGCCACCGGAGGAAGAACGCCCGCTGATTACCCGCCACAGCCTGCGGGAAATGCGCCGCGGCCATGTGCGCCTGCTGCTGGTGGAAGACAACGTCATCAACCAGGAGGTGGCGAGCGGCATCCTGGAGCGGCTGGGCTGGCGCGCCGATGTGGCGGCCAATGGCAAAGAGGCCTTGCAAGCGCTGCAAACCCGGCCTTACGACCTGGTGCTGATGGATGTGCAGATGCCGGAGATGGATGGGTATGAGGCGACCCGGCGCATCCGGGATCCGCAGTCTGCGGTCTTGAATCATCGGGTTCCCGTCGTGGCACTGACGGCGCATGCCATGGCGGGGGATGGGGAGAAGTGTCTGGCCGCGGGGATGAGCGATTACCTCACCAAGCCGGTCGATCCGCAGCGGATGGCGGAAGTGGTGGAGAAGTGGCTGGGGCGGAAGCAGCATCCGGCGGCCGGGGAAGCTCCTGCGGCCTCGAGCGTGGTTGCTCCGCCAGTACCCAAGGGCGGAGGGGACGCTGTGGTCTTCAACCAGGAGATCTTTCTGCGGCGCATGATGGGGGACGAAGATTTTGCCCGTTCGGTGGCGGTGGGCTTCTTGCAAGATCTGCCTAAGCTGCTGGCGGGATTGAAGGAGCGGGTTGCCCAACAGGATCTTGAACTGATCTGGAAACAGGCGCACAAGATGAAAGGCTCGGCCGCCAACGTGGGCGGCGAGGTGCTGAAAGAGGCGGCTTTCGAGGTGGAAAAGGCCGGGAAGGCGGGCGATCTGGCGGCCGTTGCCGAGTGGATGCCCGAACTGGAACTGCAATCGGCCCGCTTGCGAGAAGCGCTGGAACAATGGGCGACTTGAGCAACAACACGAACACCCACCACAGAGACACAGAGTCACAGAGAATTTTGATTTATGAATTTTGAATTTTGATTTAACGCTGCGTGCGATAACGCCTTTCAATCAAAATTCAAAAAGCGCAATTCTTAGATTCCTAAATGGTTTCCTCTGTGCCTCTGTGCCTCTGTGTCTCTGTGGTGGGTCTTAATGCCCCAGAACTTCCTTGAGCAAAGAACGGAATTCGTCGTCGGTCACCAGTCCCTTTTTTTCCAAGCCGAGCTGCTTGACCTTTTGCAGCACAACTTCAAATTTCTCCTTGTCCTCAGGGTATTGCAGGCCCAGCTCTTTTATTTTGGTAGTCACGGAGGCGTAGCCGCTCTTTTTGCCCAGAACCGCTTTCGGCTGTTGGCCGACAAACGCCGGATTCAGGGAAAACATGGCCAGAGGTTGCTGATAGACCATGTCAATGCCGATACCGGATTCCCGCGTGAAATTGCCGGAACCGACGATGGGCTTGTTCGGCGGCATCGAAAATCCGGTCAAGGCTTGCGTTATTGCCGACAGTTCCGCCAGCCGGTCGTACTTGAAGCCCCAGTCATAGCCGTACAAGGTTTTGAGCGCGACCGCCACCTCCTCCAGCGCGGCGTTGCCGGTTCTTTCCCCAAGCCCATTGATGCAGGTGTGCACGACGGTAGCGCCGGCCTCCACCGCCGCCATTTCATTGGCGACGGCCATGCCGATGTCGTTGTGAGTGTGGATTTCCACCGGCAGGTGGGTAACGTTTCTTACCAGGTTGACCAGATGCTTGATGGCCGCCGGGATGGCACAACCGGTGGTGTCTATGACCCCGATGGAATCTGGCGGCGCGGATTGCATGATGCACGAAAGCAAATGCTGAAAATCTGCCAGGACGGCGCGCGTCGTGTCATAGGGGAAGTAAACCGTGTGTAAGCCCAGTTGCTTGGCGCGCTTGATGGCACGCAGGCTTTGGCTCAGAACCTGATCCATCTTCCATTTGAACTGATATTCCAGCTTAGGTTGCCCCACGGGCACCTCGATCACCACGCCCGTAGCGCCGCATTCGGAAGCTACATCTATGTCCTTCTCCATTGCCCGAACAAAGGCATACACCTTGGCTTGCTTGGCGCGCTTGGCAATGGCCTTGATGGCCTCGGCATCTTCGGTGGAAACCGCCGGCATGCCGGCTTCGATGCGGTGGACGCCGATGTCGTCCAATAACTCGGCAATCCTGATCTTGTCATCTTTGCGAAGCACGATTCCCGGAGTCTGTTCTCCGTCGCGCAAGGTGGCGTCGTGAATTTGAACCTCGGCAGGCAAGGCAAACTGGTTGCGAATCTCCGGCAGGAAGTTGACGCTGCTCGTCCACCAGAATTCCGATCTCCACTTTTCATCCATGACAGCCACCTCTCCTCTGTTCGACATAGTGCTGGCCCCAGGTGGAAACCCGGCGCTTCCCCGGGTCAGGAGCTTGTCGGAAATAGATTTCGTGGTACGTAAAATGAACGAGTTACAAATTGGGCCGTACCCGCAAGTTACTGATTCTTCGTTCTGGAACTTTTCATTCCGACAGGCTCTCAGGCTGACGGAGAAACTCGCTTAATGGTAGCAAAGGGCATCGTAGCTTATCCCTTGGTATTGCGCGAGAGGGGAATGGCAACCCTGAGGGCGCGGCGTTGCATTTGCCCACCAGGCCCGAATTTGCCGGCCCGTGCTGACCGGTGATGGGGACTATCGATAAAATTGTGGTGAATCCTCTTCGTGGCGATTTATAGTGCAGAGCACATACCCAAGAGCCTTGTGGCCAGAACCCAGGTCGGGCGTTTGGTGTCTTTTCGTGGTGGCAAGGATCACAGGGGAGAGCAGGTACTACCCGTAGCCGGGCCGGAGATTAACTAACGATGCATAGCGGGACAGAGGTTGTGGTCATTGGCGGGGGCATTATTGGCGCTTCCATTGCCTATTTTTCCGCCAAGCAAGGCTGCAAAGTCACGGTGCTGGAGCGGCAAAATCTCTCCAGCGGCGCTTCCGGAGCCTGTGATGGAACCCTGTTCCTGCAAACGAAGAATCCCGGACCGCATCTTGACCTGGCCATGCGTAGCCTGGCCCTTTACCGCGCGCTCAAAGATGAACTGGATCTCGGTATCGAATACGCCTCCATGGGCGGCATGTGCTTGATCGAGGATGAGGCGCAGGCGGAACTGATGCGCCACACCCTGGAATTACAGCGTTCCTCCGGCTTGGCCGTGGAGCTGCTGAACATACGGGAGGCGCGCAAGCTGGAGCCGCTGCTCGGCGAGCACTTGTGGGGAGCAACCTACTGCGCGGCCGATGCCCAGGTAAATCCGCTGCTGGTAACCCGTGCTTTCAGCCGCGCTGCTGCCAGGCTGGGCGCGAGCGTTCGCCTGGGCGTTCAGGTCACCGATTTCGTCTGGGAAAACGGGCGGGTGCGCGGCGTGCAAACGGATCAGGGGCCTGTTTACAGCGATTTCGTGGTGAATGCGGCCGCGGTGTGGGCGCCTGCCCTGACCGCGAAGTACGGTTACGAACCGCCCATCGTCCCGCGGCGCGGGCAGATCCTGGTCACCGAACAACTGCCTCCCGGAACGATTCGCCATTTGCTGTTGTGCGCCTGTTATCTCACCGCCAAACATCATCCGGAGCTGTTGAATATGCAGCAGCGCCAGCATCGTCTGGGGGTGGGATTGATCGTGGAGCAGACCGCCAGCGGCGGCCTGCTTTTGGGCAGCACCCGGGAATTTGTGGGGTTTGACCGGCAGACGACCATCGACGGAATGGAGGCGGTGGCCGCGCACATTTGCCAAAATATGCCGGCGTTAAGGCGGGTCAACGTGATTCGCGCCTTCGCCGGCTTACGGCCGCGCACTCCGGATGGCATGCCCATTCTAGGCCCGGTGGAAAACCTGCCCGGCTTACTGATGGCCGCCGGACATGAGGGCGACGGCATCGCCCTGGCTCCGATTACAGGACAAATCATTGCAGATCATCTGGCAAGGATGAACTAGGAGGAATTTCATGCAAATCACACACGTGGGCGCCATTGCGCTTTGGATTTTGGCCTTCCTGGTGCCCCTGCAGTTGTATATCGGCTACCGGCTGGCGGCAAAAAGCGGCCAGAGCGCGGCGCATTACTTCATCAGCGGCAAGCAATTGCCCGTGTTCATCCTTTTCTTTGCGGACTTCGCCACGGCCATGGGCGTGGGCAACTTCATCGGCTACATGGGGAAGGGGTACGCCATTGGCCTGAACCAGCTCTGGATGATGCTGGGCGAACAAGGAACCAAAATCCTGTTCGCGCTGTTGCTGGCGGGCTTTATCGGACGATTTTCGTACACCACCATCAATGAGTTCATGGAGAAGCAGTTCTTCCATGACAAGTGGTTGCGGGCATTGGGCGGTATCGTCATGTGCTTCCCGATGATTGGCATTGTCGGCGCCCAGGCGATCGGCATCGGCACCATTCTTAACGTGTGCATGGGAGTGGACGTTAAAACGGGAGTTTGGGTCGCCGCTCTGACCGCCATCCTGTACACCGTCATGGGAGGCATGTGGGCCATTGCCTGGACCGATCTGGTCCAAGGCATCATTCGCATCATTGTGGGATTTCTGTTTTTCGCCACGATTTTCTGGGTGATGGGCGGCTTCAGCGGGATCCACACGGCGGCCGTGGCTGTGAAGCCGGATTTGTGGAGCCTCAAGTCCATTGGCGGCTGGGCGGCTTTGTCGCTGTTTCTCACCCCAATGACCGGCCAATTTACCGCCCAGCATTGGTGGCAGCGTTGTTTTGCCGGAAAAAACCCCCGGACGGCAAGGAACGCCTTTCTCGGCTCCGGCATTTTCTGCGTCGTGATGTGCACCTGCAGCGTGTTGATGGGCATCGCGGCGCATGCCTTGAATCCCAATCTGGCGCGGCCCGACATGGCGTTTGCCTGGATGCTGAACAACTGGCTGAATCCCGTAGTGGGAGCCCTGTTGATTGTCACCATTATCGGCGCCGATATGACAGTGTCGGCAGGCTTTCTAAACTCCGGTGTCACCATGCTGACCATGGACATCGTCAAGCCGTTGTTCCGGCAGAATGCGAGCGACAAAGAACTGGTGAGTTGGGCGCGGTGGCTGACGTTCCTGCTGGGCATATTCGCCATCTGGGTGGCGATGCACTTCTCATCGGTGATGGCGGCGGTGCTGTGGGGATATGCCGCCGTGGGCGCAGCGTTGTTTGTGCCTCTCATCCTGGGACTGCTGTGGAAAGACAAGAGTGGACAGACGTATGTCAGCAGGCTCTCAGTCTACGCATCGTTGTTTCTGGCGACCGCTACGGTGTTGAAGTTTGAAATGGACCCGAGCCTGTACAAGATCTTTGGGGGCGGCATTATTCCCGGTTGTGGCGTTTCGCTGGTGCTGACCCTGGGCATCAGCCTGCTCCAGTTACCCGGACGGAAAACAGCCTCAAAAGGGGTCTCAGCGTAGAGGAAGAACCGCTTTCACCACAGAGGACGCAGAGGCGCCCAGAGGAAAAACAGGAATAAAATACCTAAGTTTCCTCTGCGTTCCTCCGTGTCCTCTGCGGTAAAAGGTTTTTGAATTTCACCGAGGAACGAATATGTCATTAAGTCTTTTCGACATCATTGGCCCGATCATGCTGGGGCCCTCCAGTTCTCATACGGCCGGCGCTACGCGAATTGGGTTCCTGGCAGGTTTGATTGCCGGCTCAGAACCGCAGCACGTAACTTTGAATTTTCACCCGGTACTCATGCAAACCTATGCCGGCCATAAGACCCACGCGGGACTTATCGGGGGACTTCTGGGCTGTCGGGAAGACGATCTCCGGCTGAAGACCGCGCTCCAAATTGCCGCGCAGAAAGGTTTGACCTACGACGTTAAGCAGATCGATCCGCCGGACGTGCACCAAAACACCATGCGTCTCAAAATCACCACCCGGGCAGGGAACACGACGGTGGTGAATGGAATTTCGGTGGGCGGTGGTTGCATCGAGATTACCCAGATCGACGGCCTCACCGTGAAACTCGATGGCAACTATCCGGTCTTACTCGTACGCGCCCGTAAACCCATAGGCAACGAGCTGCGCGCGTTGCTCCCCGCTAGCCAGATCATTGCAGAATACCTGGGAGCCGCCGGGGAAGACTATCGCGCCTGTTGGGTAATGCAGCAGCCGGTATCGCAGGCGGTTCTCGACAAAATCAGCGCCGCGGGCGTGACTGCCATCCGGAACATTCCTGCACTGTCCAACTTGCAGCAGCTCGACAGCCGTCCTGCGTTCTCCACCTTCGACGAGTTTGTGAGCTTTGCCCGCGGGCGCAGCCTCGCCGTGGCCGCTGTGGAATATGAGGAACGCCGCTCCGGACGTCCTGCCGCCGAGATCCGAAAGCTCTTTCACGACATTCTGCGCATCATGCGGGAGTCGGTGACCACCGGGCTGGAAACCAAGTTGGAGCTGCTGGGAGGATTCTGCGCCGGGGATGATGGCGCCAAAATGCTGGCCGCTTATCGCAAGGGAAAAACCATCAGCGGAGGCATATTACCGCTGGCCATAGCGCGCGCCTTGAGCGTGGCGGAAGTGAGCGGAGCCATGGGACGGGTGGTGGCCGCGCCGACGGCGGGCTCCGCGGGCATCCTGCCCGGAGTGCTTCTCTCTGTGGCGGAAGAGTTGGGCGGAAACGACGAGCAATTGTGCGACGCCTTGCTGGTGGCGGCCGCGGTGGGAATGGTGATCGCCAACCGGTCTTCGCTCTCGGGAGCCGTTGGCGGCTGTCAGGGTGAAATCGGCGTGGCGGCAGCCATGACGGCCAGTGCGGCTGCGCTTCTGGGCGGCGGCAATGCCGAACAATGTGTCCACGCTGCGGCTCTGACGTTGAAGAATCTGCTCGGACTGATCTGCGATCCGGCGGCCGGCCCGGTCGAAGTCCCGTGCATAAAACGGAATGCGATTGGCGTGGCTGCCGCCTTGATGGCAGCAGATATGGTTTTGGCTGGAATCCAAAGCTATATTCCGCCCGATGAGGTCGTGGACGCGCTGGTGAACGTGCAGAAACTGCTACCCCAGGAACTCAAGGGATCGACCATTGGCGGACTGGGATGCACGCGCACGGCGCAGCGGATGCGGCTCGAATGGCAGGAAAAAATCAAGCAAATGGCATGATCGGCAGTTAGAGGGGAATATGACGGAGTTTTCCAGGCTCAAGCGGTTGCCGGCGTACGTGTTTACTATTACCGGCGAACTCAAGGCGGCGGCGCGCAAGCGCGGCGAAGACATTATCGATTTTGGCATGGGCAATCCCGATGGGGCCACGCCCAAGCACATCGTGGACAAGCTGGTCGAGGCGGCGCAAAAGCCGCCGAGTCATCGCTATTCCGTATCCAGGGGCATTCCCCGGTTGCGCCAGGCCATCTGCAACTGGTACCAGAACCGGTACAACATAGCTTTGGATCCCGACCGGGAAGCGATTGTTACCATCGGCTCGAAGGAGGGCATCGCCCACCTGTGCCTGGCGATTCTGGATCATGGCGATGAGGTTGTGGTCCCAAATCCCGGCTATCCGATTCATATTTATGGTCCGGTTATTGCCGGGGCCAACATCCGCAGCGTGGCGGTGCACAATACCGATGATTTTCTAGGCGAATTGGAACGCACCATCCCCATGATGTATCCCCGGCCGAAGCTCCTTATTTTGAACTTTCCCGCCAATCCCACTACGCAATGTGTCGACCTGGCGTTTTTCGAGCGCGTGGTGGCGTTGTGCAAGGAATTCAAGATCTACCTGGCGCATGACCTGTGTTATGCCGACATTGTTTTCGACGGATATCGTGCGCCCTCGGTGCTGGAAGTGAAGGGCGCGAAAGATATCGCGGTGGAGTTTTTCACCCTCTCGAAGAGCTACAACATGGCCGGCTGGCGGGTCGGATTCATGGTGGGCAATCCGGAATTGGTGAACGCCCTGGCGCGGCTCAAGAGCTATTACGATTACGGCACCTTTACCCCGATTCAGGTCGCTTCCATTCTGGCCTTGGAAGGCTGTCAGGACTGCGTGGCGGAGATCCGCGAAACCTACCGCAAGCGCCGCGATGCGCTGGTGCAAGGCCTGCAAAAAGTGGGCTGGGAGGTAGCCCTGCCCAAGGCCACCATGTTTGTCTGGGCGCAGATTCCGGAACTCTACCGCCACCTGGGCTCGCTGGAGTTTTCCAAGAAATTACTGGCGGATGCGAAAGTAGCGGTCAGCCCGGGCATCGGCTTCGGCGAGTATGGCGAAGGCTACGTCCGCTTCTCGCTTATCGAAAATGAAGAGAGGACACGGCAGGCTCTGCGCGGAATCAAACACATGTTTCAAAAAGATGGCGTCGGGCAATGCGCCCACGAAAGTGTGAGCTGAGTGGCCAAGACGACGGTTGCGATCATCGCGATGGGCGAGATGGGGGCCGGAGTCGGGCGCGCCCTGGTGGAAAACGGCGCGCGTGTGATTACTTCTCTCCAGGGCCGTTCCCAGGCGAGTGCCGGACGCGCCGCCCAGACCGGCGTTGCCGTCGTGCCGGACGATGGCGCGCTGGTGGCGCAGGCCGATTTCGTGCTTTCTATTGTCCCTCCCGCCCGCGCCGGCGAGTTGGCGGACCGCCTGCTGCCTCACCTGGGCCAGAGCGCCCGCAAACCCGTGTTCGTGGAATGTAATGCGATTGCGCCCGCAACGGTGAAGCAAATCGCCGCGCCCTTTGAGGCTGCGGGCTTGCCGTTCGTCGATGCGGGGATCATCGGTCCGCCGCCTGCTCCCGGACGTCCCGCTCCACGTTTCTATGCCTCGGGCGGAGCGGTTGGCCGTTTTGAGGAATTGCGGAAGTTCGGCATGGATGTGCGGCCGCTATCGGGCGAGGTCGGTGACGCCTCGGCCCTGAAGATGGCGTACGGGGGAATCAACAAAGGCTTGCAGGCCCTCGGCGCGGCCCTGATCCTGGGCGCCGTGCGCTCCGGCGTCGCCCCCGCGCTGTACCGGGAGATGCAGGAGAGCCAGGCGGCGGTCTTGCAGTTGCTGACACGCGCTTTGCCCCAAATGTACGCCAAAGCCTATCGCTGGATCGGCGAGATGGAAGAGATCGCCCAGTTCTTACAGCCGGAAACGGGCGGCTCCGAAATGTTGCGCGGAGCGGCGCGCCTGTACGAAGAAATTGCCCGCGACTACGCTGCGGGCGCAGACAGCGAGCGGATTGCGCTCTTAAATGAGTTTCTTGAGCGATCTAAGAAAGAGGCGTGAGTAAATGCAGAATGCAGTCTTCCGTCCATCCAAAGAAGAGATTGCCAGATTCTGTGAACGCTATCACATTCGCAGGCTTTCCCTGTTTGGCTCCGTACTACGCGAGGATTTCGGCCCTCGCAGCGATATCGACGTGCTGGTAGAGTTCCAACCCGGTCAGGTTCCTGGCTTCTTCCGTTTGCTTGACGCGGAGGAAGAGCTTTCACGTCTCTTTGGAGGACGCAAAGTTGATCTTCGCACGCTACAGGATCTTAGCCGGTATTTCCGGGACGAAGTCGTAGCTCAGGCCGAGGTTCAATATGCCTGTGAGTGACGCAATCCGCGTTCGCCACATCCTGGATGCGGCGCGGGAGGCAGTGGCTTTCGTACATGGACGTTCCCGCCAAGACCTGGACACCAATCGCATGCTGGGACTTGCATTAGTGCGCCTGCTGGAGATCATCGGGGAGGCCGCTCGGGGAATCTCGGGTGCTTTTCGGGAGGCACATCCCCAGGTGAGCTGGGCCCGAATGGCCGGGATGCGCGATCGCTTGGTTCATGGTTATTTTGACGTGAATTTAGACGTCGTCTGGGAAACGGTTACTCACGATTTACCGTTGTTAATCGATCAAGTCGAGCAAATCCTCGTTGCCTCGGGGGGCACCTGATGCGATTGTGAATTGGCCGCGCTCCGGTGACAACGACTGCACGTCATGTAAGTTTCATTCGCCAAACCGCGATGAGGTAACCCATGGAGACTCGACAAGACGTTCCCCTGCGGCTCGATTCCAACGTGGAGCGGGGCCGTCCGGTGCAGATTACTGTAGACGGAGAACAGATTGCCGCCTATGAGGGCGAATCGCTGGCGGCGGCCATGCTGGCGTCCGGGCGGCCCATCTTCCGCCATACGCATCCGGAAGGCCAGCCGCGGGGAATCTTTTGCGGCATGGGAGTCTGCTATGAATGCCTGGTTTCCGTGGCCGGGCGGGAACGAGTGCGCGCCTGCATCGTTCCGGTGCAGGACGGAATGCGTGTGACCACAGCGTTCGAACAGGAGGCGGCTACGTGCGAGACGTCGAGCTATTGATTGTGGGCGGCGGCCCGGCTGGTTTGAGCGCGGCCCTGGAGGCTGCGGCGGCGGGAGTCGAAGTCGTCCTCATCGACGAGTATTCCACGCTGGGCGGGCAGTTCTACAAGCAGGTCCCCGGGACGTTTCGGGTCAAGCAGCCGCATGCCGAAGGGGAGCAATACATCGAAGGGATCGAGCTTATCGAACGCGTGCGGAATTCCTCCATCGAGTTTCTTCCGGAAACGCTGGTCTGGTCGATCTTTCCGGACCGCATCCTGGGACTCTATCGGGAGGGGTGCACAGAAACCGTGCGGGCCCGGAAGTTGATCCTCGCCCCCGGGGCGCAGGAGGTCCCGGTACCGTTTCCCGGCTGGACTTTGCCCGGGGTAATGATGGGAGGCGCAGCCCAGTCCTTGCTGATGCGCCAACGCGTGTTGCCGGGACGCCGGGTCGTCCTGGCCGGCGTCGGCCCTCTGCAACTCAAGGTTGCCAGTCAATTGGTGCACGCCGGTGCCACCGTAGTGGAGATTCTGGAGGCCTCCAATCGTCCGCTGGTTTCCCTGGGGAACGCGCTGCGCTCGCTGGGGCACTGGGGAAAGATGCGCGAGGGGATGCGCTACTGGACGGCCATCAAGCAGGCCCGCGTTCCCTTCAGGCATAGCCATGTTCCCGTCCGGGCGCTGGGCAAAGAACAACTGGAAGCGGTGGAAGTTGCCCAGGTAGACGCGGAATGGCATGTGGTGCCCGGAACCGCGCGAACCCTGGAAGCCGATACCTTGTGCCTCTCCTACGGTTTTTTGCCCTCCCTGCAATTGACCCGAAACTTGGGTTGCCGGCTGGAATTCCAGCCGCTCGCCGGTGGCTGGGTGACCTGGCACGATGCCGGCCAGCAGACCAGCGTCGAGGGGGTGTACGTAGCCGGCGAAGTCGGCGGCATAGGCGGCGCCGACGTTGCCATCCAGGAGGGTTCTCTCGCCGGCCTTGCCGCCCTCCGGGCGCTGGGTAAGGCGGGAACCAACGGCCACGACAGGAAGGAACGGGAAGTTCGTAAACGCTTGCTGAAGGCCAGGAAATTTGCGGAAGTGGCAGGCGCGATGATGGAGCTCAAGCCGGGCCTCCTGGACCTGATAACGGACGATACGATTGTCTGCCGCTGCGAAAACGTGCCCGCGGCCCGCATCCTGGAGGCCATCGGCGCGGAAAATGATTTCACCCTCCGGGGAGTGAAGATTCAAACCCGGGCGGGAATGGGACCGTGCCAGGGACGCATGTGCGGCGCGGTTATTTCCCGCCTGATCGCCCGCAAAAAGGGTGTGCCGCTGGACACCATCCAGATGGATACCGCCAGAGTTCCGATTAAGCCTATTCCGTTAGGTGCATTGGCAGGGAGAGACGCGGAAAACCGCTGAAACCGGCAGCTTCTTTGGTCGTTGGTCGTTGGTCTTAGGTCGTTGGCCGGAACCGGCCTGGCGTGCCTCTGCTGGCCAACGACCAAAGATCAACGGCCAAAGACCAACGACGGAAAATCTGTGGTAGGTGTTGCCCCGGTTGCCCGCCGAAGTCCTTGCGCTGCAACGGCTCCGCTTGTCGGTCCTGACTGGCCACAAAACTATGGGTTTTTGACACCAACTGCAGAACGGCGAGCGCACGGCGTTGACCGGCTCGGGAACCATTACGTTGCGAAACCCTAGGGCTTTTTAGCGGTACGAATCTGAGGAAATTGTGGACAGATCACCCCTACCGCCCTCGGACCGGCCCGCCGCTCCTCACAAGTCATTTTTTTCACGAGATTACGGCCAACCGTCGGCCGGGCCGACCAGGTTTGCATCAGGTGGTCGGCGGCGTAGCCACTCGTTGCCCCACGAGAAGAATTAGCGCGCAACTGTGTCCGATTCTAAATTTGTTCAGTGGTTTGCAACCCCGGAACGCGGATTGGAATCTAAAGGAGGCGGTAGCGCTGGACGCACTCGTCTGTAAGAAAGTGTCTTGGCCCTTTGCGGGTGTTCTGCGTCGTAGTTGGCAAGAGAAACCTCCCCAGGTAATTTACCCCCCATGGGACCGTGCGCGGTTGAGCGCACCTTAGGTTCTGAGCTGTTTCGTACGCCGCAGTGCACTGATTCCTTGTCGTGTTCTCCCAATTTGCTGCCAACTCAAAGGAGGATAGCCAATGTCGCCGCTCAGTTTTTCGGATGTACGGCTCAACTACGATCCATCGCGGCCTCAGCAACGCTATCGCGATGCCGGTCTGGAGGCGGCGTTCCTGAGTCCGTCGGCACTGCTTCCCACAGCTCCTGCGTGGCCTGACGGTGGCGATCCCCGGCCGTTGCCTCTGACACCAGCACCGGCGGAGACCGACGATCTGACGCGCTTTGAAGGATACGACGCCGTGGTGGTTACGTGGACTTCGGCCGAGGCCAGCGCGCTTGCGGCTTTAATGACTCCATCTCATCCGATTAGTACTTGGTATGAATACCGTCACGGGGTGAATGCTTACGTGCCCCTTGTGACGGGGGACCAAGCACCATTCAACGATTCGTCAGCGGATATGCAGCGCTACTATCATAGCCTGGGCCTGTATTTCCCCTGCCAGATCGGCAGCGCCAGGGTGCTGCTGATTAAAAGTGGATTGCACTTCGCATACGACGGTCCTGCGGTCCCTGTCAAGAAGCTGATGACGGAGATTGCAACCGCGGTAAAGCCGAAGGTCTTTATTACCACAGGTACCGGCGGCGGAATCGGTGCGGATGTCTTGCTGGGCGATGTAATCGTCGGCGGAAATGTGCGTTTCGATTGTACGGCTCAGTTCAAGAACGAGCCCTGGCATAATGCGTCTTTCACCGCGTCGGCGTTACCACCCGGTGGTGTAACTGCGGCAACGCCTGCCCTGCTTCAGCTCAATGCCACCCGGATTCCTAATGCGCGACCCACGCCCAAGATCTGGTGCGGTCCGGCAGCTACCATCGTAACCACCGACTGCTTCGCTTTTGATGACTCTACGGACCACTACGGACTTCAAGGTCTGGGTCAGATGTGTGAGATGGGCGATGCGATGGTGGCCAGCGCGCTCCAAGGTATTGCAGGCCTGTCCTGGTACGCAGTGCGCAATGCCTCTGACCCGCAGATACCCAATCCGACAAACAACTTAAAACAAGCCGAGCAGCAAGCGGCACAAATCTATGCCAAGTATGGAGGCCTGACCACGGCCGGAAGTGTGATTACAACCTGGGCAATTCTGCGTGCAGCCACAGCGCCTGGCGCGGGGACACAGCATGAAAAAGCAGGCTTCAAACTTGGGCGTCTCCCGCGAGAGCGGAGACCGTAACGGGCCAATCGAGTCAGCAGAGAAAACTCACAGTAAGGAGCTATCGATGAGCAGAACAAAAGTTTATAAACTGGGCCGCCTGGCCCGGTCGCACGATAAACGCATTCCCATGTTGCATACCCTCATGGCGAGCGCCGGAGTAGCGCCGCAGCCGGTGGTGCCGGCGGTGGACTATACGCAAGGAATGCCGGCAAATCTGGGAATGATGCTGAACAACACCCTCGGCGATTGCACTTGTGCCGCCTATTATCACGCCATCCAGGTTTGGACCTTCAACGCCCTCCAGAGTATGGTCACGGAGCCGGATCTCGATGTTCAGGACCTCTATGAGCAGGCATGTGGCTACAATCCTGCGCAGGGCGGCGAGGGACCGGGCGGTAACGAACAGCACGTCCTTACGTTCATTCTTAAGAAAGGCGCGCCTTTCGGTCCCGCGGGCAACCAACGGCACCACATCGATGCCTTCGTCGAGGTCGACGTCCAGAACATCGACAATATCAAGCGAACGATCTACGACTGCGGCGTGGCCTACATCGGCTTCAATGTGCCGCAGTACATCATGCCTCCGGGGCAGAACCCGCTTCCCGTCTGGGACGTGAATCCTGCCGCCGATAACAAGATTGTGGGCGGCCATGCAGTGGTGCTGGCCGGTTATAACGCGGCGGGAGCGCGAGTCATCTCGTGGGGCAGCTATTACACCATGACTTGGGCATTCTTCGCTAAGTTTGTGGACGAAGCCTATGCCATCGCAGACCCGGACTGGATCTCCGCGAAGAACACGACTCCTGGCGGCCTGTCGCTCCAACAACTCGAGCAGGCCATGCAGGCGCTGAAGACAGGCACGGCTATAAGCGCCGGCGAGAGGGCAGCCTGAGGCGTCGCCGCTCACAACGCCCTCTTTTGGCATCAACCTTTGTAGCGCAGTGCGAACGGACTACCTGACGGGGAAGGCGGGTGTGGTCGAGATCGAGTCGCACTGGACGGCGCGGGCCCGGGAGCGTCTGGGCTGGCGGCCGCAAGTCAAGATGAAGAAAACTACCCCCCTAGCCAAATCGGGCTAGGGGGGGCACCCCGGTTTCGGACATCATTAAGTTTTGCCCGGCGGTCTTTTTGGCCGGGCCACCCGCCGATCCCCTTGGGACCGGGGGAACCCCATACGCTTGTGGCCAGCAATTTCCGCGTCCTTCGACACTTTGTTTTCAGCAACTTGCCGGTGGGCTAACGGGATCCCTTTGCAAAAGGCAGCTCTTGGCTCTTGGTCGTTGGCTCTTGGCAAAACAGCAAGCAGCAGCCAGGGCTTCTGCTGAAGCAGTTTGGCGATGGGGCGGCTCCTTGAGCTTGGTGCGTGCCTGGGCCGGCGACTCCGGCCAGGCGAACGGAAGCTGTACCGCGCCGCCGGGCCGGTCGATGGCCTCCAGCGACCGTAGCGCCGCGCGCAGGACGGCTCGCTGGCCATCGGCGTCGCCCGGGTTGCCGAGAGGTCGGCCGAACGGGTAAGCAGTGTCGATGTGCAGATGGTGGAGCCGGACGTCCTCGGTGCGCGTGCCTCAGGGTACCAGCCGGTAACAATGGATCGGCTGATTTGACTTCTGACCTTCTGACTTCTGTCTTCTGACTTCAGACTTCTGTCTTCTGTTCTTCTGACTTCTGTCTTGCGGCTTGTTACTTCCTTCACGCCCCCGCACTGATACCCAAGGAACGGGCCATGGTCCGGGCACGCTCGTCAAAGCCGTCGAAACAGAAAGCGCCGGGGCGGACCGGCACCTGCCAGCCGAAACCTTTTACCGCATCGTCGAGCGAGAAGGGATGAAACGAGCGTTCCAGAGTAAGTTCCTCGTTTTCGAAGACGAAGCGTCCCCGGCCGGTAATCAGAGCATGAATACCACCCCGAAGCCCGCACCGCGAGCGCTCTCCGCCGCCATGCAGATAGCCGGGACTGGTAATGAAATCGACGGCTTCCACGAAACGCCTGGGATCGTGCGGCATAACGATCACCACCCGCTTGGCCAGGCTGGCAATATCGTGGGCCCCTCCGCTGCCCACCATGCGCAACTTGGGATTGCGGTAGTCGCCGATCACTGTGCTGTTCAGGTTGCCGTGCCGGTCGACCTGCGCGCCGGACAAGAGTCCGACATCGATACGGCCCGCCTGGAGATCGCCGAATACGTCCAGACAATCGCCGATCATGGCGGTATCCGCGGTTACGCTCGGGCTGCCGGTGGAAAGCGGGGGGACGGGAGGATTGGCGTCGATGGCGCCCGATTCGTAGATCAGCACCAGGTCCAGCGCGTGCGTCCGCTTGGCCAGCATGGCGGCCAGCGAGGGCACCCCGATGCCCACAAAGCAGGTCTCGCCCCCGGCCAGCTCCAGCGCTGTCGCCAACACCAGGTTCTCCATTTCGGTTTGCGCGCTCATCTCACTGCCTCCCTAAAAGGTAAAACCAAATTCAAAACCCTTTCACCGCAGAGGACGCAGAGGACGCGGAGGACATTTGGGGACTTGGGAATTCGCATTTCGGATTAACAGGCACCTCGCAATCTCGCGCACGGCTGCTTGTAGTAACGAGGAAATCCCAAATCCGAATTCCTAAATCCTAAATTCTCCTCTGCGTCCTCTGCGTACTCTGCGGTGAAGAGGTCCTAGTTTTCGCCTGCCTTCACAGACCGCGACAGCCCAATGTGGCGAAGGACCTCAGGATCGAGCGAATTCAAATAGGCCGCACGATCGGGAACCTGGTGAACATAGCGATCCAAATAGGCGTCCAGATCCGCGGGCTTGCGGGAGACGCGGTCGTAAAGATAATAATGATCGTCATCGCGCCCGTAATAGCCTTCGACATAAGAAGGGTGGGCGCCTCCGGGCGCCAGACAGACCGCGGTCACCCGGTGCGCGGGAACCAACGTCTTCTCCGGCGCGGCACGGATTACCTCGCGGGAAACGATCTCCTCCACTGTGGCAATGACGGTCCCGCTTGCCAAAGCACCTTCGCGAGTGTCGCCGTCGATGCCCCACATCTGTATGTTGCCGTCCTCGTCCGCCCGTTGGGCGTGAATCAAGGCAATCTCGGGCGACAGGGCCGGGATGGCCGAGAGCGTCTCGCCGGTAAATGGGCAGGTGATAGGGCGCGCGTCCGCCGAGGCCTGCGCGACGTCTCCCGCGCGCAGCACCCGCGCCGGCAGGAAGGGAACCCCGATCCGGGCGGCGTGTAACCGAAGTACGAGCGTAAAATTTGTCCATTCTTCGATCGCCAGGGAGTGGGATTCGACCCAGCGCCGAAACGAATGGGCTATGCCTACTCCGGGGTTCCCGACGTATCCGAAAATCACTTTGGCCACGCAACCGGCGCCGATTAATTGGTCGAACAGAATGTCGGTGCCGCTGCGGCAAAGCGTGAGCAGTTTGCGGCGCTGCCGAATCAGTTCGTGACCGGCGGCAAAGGGAACACAATGTCCGAAACCGCCGATGAAGATCAGCGCCCCGTCCGGCACATACTTCCGGACAGCATCGGCAAGGCTGAGAAGCTTATTCATGAGTTTCCAGTTTCCGGTTTCCGGTTTCCAGTTTCCAGCTTACCAGGGAGTTCTCAGTTCTCAGTTCCCGGTTCCCAGTAGCCGGCACTCAGCTCCCGTAACTGAGAACTGAGAACCGGGAACTGAGAACTTTCTGGCTTGTGGCTTGTTGCTTGTTGCTGCTTCTCCTACATGTCTTTCGCGTCTACCACGGGCTTTTCCGGATCGATGAGGAAGATCCAGATGAGCGCTCCCATAACCATCACGCCCGAGGTAACAAAGAATGGGGCGATCCACATGCCGCGGTCAAAAAGCGCGCCATAGATGACCGCCGTCAACGAAGCCGCCAGGGCGCCCACCATGTTCATGATGCCGGTGGCGGTGCCACTGAATTTGCCGCCAACATCCATACAAACCGCCCAGGAGGGCCCCAGCACCACTTCCAGACAGAAAAACGATGCCGCCAAACAAAGCACGGACACCGAGCGGCTGTTGGTCAGCGCAGCCGGAATCACAAAAAGTCCTGCCAGCAAAAAGCCCGGCACCGTCACGACGCGACGGCCAATCCTGGCGTTGCCCGTCCTTTTCACGATGGCATCGCTTATGCCGCCGCCCACAACGTCGCCGGCCATGCCGGCGATCAGCGGAAGCGCGCCGAACAGCCCCAGGGCCGTCAGTGACATATGCCGATGCTCGCGCAGATAAGTGGGGTACCAGGTCAGATAGAAATTGCTGCCAAAGAAGAAACAGCCCCAGCCGACGGAGATATACCACATGTTCGGGGCGCTCAACATTTTCTTCCAGGGAGTCTTCGGCTTTTCTTTAAGGTCGATAGTCTTGACCGCACCGCTGGCATCCCGCCCGCGAATATGAGCCAGCTCGGCCCGATTTACCCCTTTATGTTCTTCGGGGTTGTTGCGATAGAGAATGTGAAACGCAGTCGCCCAAATTATCCCAAACGATCCGAACACATAGAAAATTGTGCGCCACCCGAAAGCCAGCATGATGGCCGCAGCAATCGCCGGAGTGATGGCTACGGCCGCCCGGCTGAAAAGATGCGTGATGCCCTGAATGCGCCCGCGTTCCGACTTAGCGAACCAGGTCTGCATACCGCGGCTGGCTACGGGAAAGGCGCCTGCTTCCGCGAATCCAAGAAACGCACGTGCACCCATAAGGGTGTTTGCCCCAATGCTTAGACCGTTGAGAATCGGCGCGAGGCCGATCGCATATCCGATCAGGGTCAATACTTTCTTAGGCCCGAAGCGATCCCCCAGCCAGCCGACGGGCACTTGCCCGATGGCATAGAACCAGGTAAAGCAAGCCAGAATTACTCCCATCTCGGTCTTGCTCAGGTGAAACTCTCGGGCAATTTCCGGCGCGGCAACGGAAATGTTGCCTCGATCCATATAGGAGATCAGATACATCAAGCTGATCAGGACGAGGACCCACCAACGCATCCGGGTCGGCTTCATTGTGGTTCCATCGCCGCTAGCATTCTGCGCGGCGTTTGCGCCCGCCAGTTGGCTCATAGGCACCTTCTCACGGCAGTTCTCAGTTCTCGGTTCTCAGCTTGCCGCTTGCGGCTTGTTGCTTGTTGCTGTTCTCTGACCACTGACCACTGTTTCATGGGTTCATCGCTTGGCTCCCGCCTGGTTTCGGTCGGCGGCCAGATCGGCCAGATAGCGATCGACGGCCGCCTTGTTACGCAGACGGAACTTCTGGAAATCAGGTTTGCGCTTGTCGAGAAACGCCTGCATGCCCTCCAGCGATTCCTCGCTGCCCCAGATCTCGGCCAGCAGCTCCATGCCATGCTGCCAGGCGGCGTAGAGTTCGTCGGATTCGAAGTTGAGCGACTTCTTCGTGGCCCGCAAGGTCTGCGCGGAATGGGACTTGATTTTCTCGCACCATTCCTCCGTCGCCTTGCGCAACTCCGCCTTGGGCACGACTTTATTGATCAGGCCGATCTGCACCGCCTCGGTGGCGGTGAATTTGCGGGCCAGGAAAATCATTTCGCGCGCCAGCCGCTCGCCGATCATGCGCGGCAAATACTGGGTCGCTCCCACCGTCGGGCAGGCGCCCACCGTGGCGCCGGTTTGTCCGAAGACGGCATCGTCGGAGGCGATGACCAGATCGCACCAGAGGGCCAGTTCGTGCCCGCCGCCCATGCAGAAGCCATTCACCATCGCGATCACCGGGATAGGCAAGCCGCGAATGGTCATGGCCAGTCCCAACATCCGGTCGTTCCAGTGCATGGCGTTGGCGCGGTTCAGGCGCATCATGGCGTAGAAGTCGCCGCCCGCGGAGAAAGCCTTGTCTCCCGCCCCGGTAACCACGGCGCAGGCAATCGACGGATCGTTGCGGGTGGACCGCAACGCATCGATCAATTCGTCCAAAGTCTGTTCGCGAAAGGCATTCCTGACCTCGGGACGATTGATCGTGACCCAGGCCACTCCGTTCTTGACCTCATACAAGATTTCCTTATAACCAGCCCGCTGTGTCCCTTGTTCCATCGAATCCTCCTGGTGAGGTGATATCGAATCATTGACTACCGATGCCGGTAATGGCTCTAAGACCTCTGCAGCACCGTACGTTCGGGGTTGATGACAAACAGCCAAAGCAGTCCAACCCCAATCAGAACCGCCGCCATTATAAAGAACGGCGCCACCCAGAACCCCTTCTGTACCAGGATTCCGAAGATGATCGCCGAAAGCGAGCCGGCAAACTGCCCGATCATGTTCATTACCGCGGAAACCGTGCCGGCGTAGCCCCCGGCAATATCCATGCTCGTCGCCCAGCTCGGCGCCGAGCACAGGGAGACAAAGAAATTGCACAGAATCAGGCAGATGATTACCGGGATCGGTTTAGCCAGCAGAGCCGCAGGGACAATCGCGATCGCGGCGCCGAACATCGCCGTGATCGCTACGCCTCGCCGCGACCATTTAAGGTTGCCGGTCTTCCGCAAGGCGTAATCGGTGATAATGCCGCCCACCACGACGCCTATCGATCCTCCCAACAGCGGAAGCGGAGCCAGATAGCCCATGTTCTTCAGTGAGATGTGGCGGAATTCCAATAAATACGTCGGCAGCCAGTACCAGAAGAAATACAAGCTGTAGGTGTAGGCGCTCCAGGCAATTCCCAGAATCCAGGTGGCCGGACAACCCAGGATAAGCTTCCACGGAATCGCGGTCTTGGTTTTCGCCGTGGGCAGGCCATCCCGAATGTACGCCGCCTCAGCCGCGTTGACTTTCCTGTGATCGTCCGGGCGATCGCGATACATGAACCAGAAGGTGATCGACCAGATAATGCCCATGGCGCCGAAAGCGTGAAAAATGGAGCGCCAACCGTAGGCGGTCATCAGAGCAACCGCCACCAGCGGCACGGCGGAAGTGGCAAATTGTCCGCAACTGTGCGTCACCCCGTTGGCCAAACCGCGCTCCGATCTTGGATACCAGAATTGCATGGCCTGCGTCCCGGCCGGCCAGGAGGCAGCCTCGCCCATGCCGAAGATAAAACGTATAACCAGCAAAGAGGCGAAGCCCCAGGCGTGCGCGGTCGCCATGGTCATCATCGACCAGAACAAGACCACTAGAGTCATGATCGTCCGCGGGCCGAACTTATCCGTGAGCCACCCCGTGGGCAGTTGAAATGCCGCATAGGCCCAGGCAAAGGCGCTGAAGACGAAGCCCATCTGCGCCTTCGTTAAGCCAAATTCCTTCATCATGCTGGGCGCGGCGATCGAGATATTCGTCCGATCCATGAAGGTGATCAAGGCCATCAGCGCCAACATCGTGAGGACCCACCAACGGTATCCGGTCCGCTTCCCCTCAGTTGCCGTCGTGGAAAGCGCGGCGCGGCTGACAGCCTCGCTAGTGTTTGTATCGACCATAATTATGGCTACTCCTCAAACTCTCGTAGTCCTTTCCCATTGCCGCGACCGGCCAGGGGATTTCGTATTGGCGCCGGCGGCTGTCGGCACACACCGATCAATTTGTAATTTGCAATTTGTAATTTGCAAAGTAAAACCAGGTCCGGCCAGAAGTTCCAGGCGCGCCTTTATAGACTGCGGAAAAACCGGTTTCGGGTAAGGGCACGAGTTTACTCGTGCCGGAAAGTCATTCATTTTTAGCGTTCCCCGCGGGCTTCACAGGCTGCTGAAAAAGTCGGGTTTGTCTCAGGGCACGACTATCGTGCCGTGCGGCGGACACGAGAACTGCGGGGCTTCAGCTCAATACCGTTCAGTTAAGAACGCCAGGCGGCTACGAGCGAAAAAGAAACTCCGGGTCATCCTGAGCGCAGAAAGTGTGAAAAAACCTTTCACCGCAGAGGACGCCAAGGTACACAGAGGAAAGAAGACGATGAAAACAATGGATATAGATACCCTCCGCGTCCTTTGCGTACTCTGCGGTGAAGATGTTCTGTGCTTTTTTCACACCTTCGCTGCGCTCAGGATCACCCACTTTGCAATTGGGTGCGTGTGCATAACTCGGTGCGCACGCCTTAACTGAACGGTATTGGGCTTCAGCTCGGCGCTTCTGCCCCTTGCAACCTGCAGGAGCAAGAAATCCTTATCCCAAACGTCTGTCATTCTGAGCCACGCGCCCCCAACAGCTTGGACAATTGCCACTCCGCCCGGGCGCGGGGCGAAGAACCTATGTATTGCGGCCCTATCTGCCGTAGCCATTTCTGAGCAACCAAGAGATCAGGGCCACACCTTTCAGGTCCTGTGGGCTCGACAATCACGCCTGAACACGACTTTTTCAGCAGCCTCTTCAGCCCGCGAGACGTCCATTTGCTTTTTTCCGCAGCCTGTTTAGTCGTGAAGATCTGCAACCCGCCGCTCAGAAGGTGGTGGCCTATGTAAGTACGAATCGTATTGAATGTCAAGCCATGGCTCCGGGGTTAACTTTGCAAATCACAAATTGCAAAATTACCAATCCTCAAAAGCCTTTCATCACCAGGCTTTCCTTCGAAATTCCCGGGCGCTCGTCCCGCTGGATCCATTTCTCCAGGTATTTCGCCACAATGTCCGTCTCCAGATTCACCGGGTCGCCGGCTTTGAGCGAAGCCAGGTTGGTCATTTTGACGGTGTGCGGAATGATGGCAATGGTAAGTTTCAGCCCTTCCAGCCGGGCGACGGTGAGGCTGATACCTTCGACCGCGATTGAGCCCTTAAAGACCACATATTTTTCCAGCTCGGGCGGGATCTCGATGGACATCCAGAAATCCTCGGCGCCCGGGATGGGATCCAGGCCAAGGAATTTTCCCGTTCCGTCCACATGGCCTTGCACCATATGGCCGCCCATGCGGCCGTCGGCGCGCAACGGCAGCTCCAGATTGACTTGCGCGTCCTTGGTAATGCGCGACAAAGCGGTGCGCTCCCAGGTCTCCCGTGCCAAATCCGCTGAAAAGGACTTCGGCGTAATGTCCAATGCGGTCAGACATACCCCGCTTACCGCCACGCTGTTGCCCGTCTTCAGTTCCCGGGTCACCAGGTCCGCCGCCACCGTGATACGCCGCTTGCCCTCCGCCTGACGCACCTCCACCACTTTGCCAACTTCTTCGATTAATCCGGTAAACATGCCCTTCGCCTCACTAACAATTTTGATTTGGTGAATTTTGAATTTTGATTTTAAAGGGTATTTAGCCACTGATTCACGCGGATTAACGCCGATCGGAAAAATCTACCCCGGTTTTCGATCCGCGAGTATCCGTGCAAATCTGTGGCCCACTCCCCGTTCGAAATTCTTCCGCGTGCGCCCTATTTCAATACGCCCCGTACGGGTCGCGCAGATAGCCCTCGACTACGGAATCTTCCCCCAGGGTCTGCCACGTGGCACAACGCGCCAGGGCCGCCTTGTCAAAGCCGGGACCGGACGCAAACGGCACCGCGCCTCCGCCCAGGATCTTCGGGGCGTAATACAAGAGAACTTTGTCCACTACTGCCTGCGCTAAAGCCGCCCCGTTAATAAGGGAACCTCCCTCGATCAGCAAACTGGTAATTTCCAAGGCTCCCAATCGGGCCACTACGGCGCGCAGATCCGGCCTGCCGCCTTCGTCGGATTGGCTGGCCTCTTCCACCCGCACGCCGCACCGTTCCAGCTCTGTCCGGCGCGCCGCTTCCACCGGCCCGGAAAATACCAGCACATCTTCTTTTGCCGATTGGACCAGGCGTGAATTCCGCGGCAAGCGCAGTTTTGAATCCAGGATCACGCGGAGCAGGGGCCGGCGGCGTGCTTTGCCGGAACGGTCGGTCAGCAGGGGATTGTCCGCAATCACGGTACCTACTCCCACCAGGATCGCATCCGACTGATGCCTGATCTCGTGTACGTGCGCCCGAGCGGACGCGCCGGTAATCCAGCCGCGATCTTCCGCCGCCTCAGCGGCTTGCTTGGGGCCGGCCGGCCGGGGCGCGATTTTTCCGTCCAGTGTCATGGCGGATTTCAACGTCACCAGTGGCCGCTGGGTGCGGATCCAGCAGGCAAACGCCTCATTCAATTTTCGGGCTTCCTGCTCGGCAACGCCGGTTTCCACTTCCATTCCTGCCGCGCGCAGCCGCGCAAAGCCCTGACCGCTCACCAGCGGATTGGGATCGCTCATGGCAGCCACCACCCGCCGGACCCCGGCCGCGATCAACGCATCGGCGCACGGTCCGGTCCGGCCCGTGTGGCAGCACGGTTCCAGGTTCAAGTAGAGGGTGGCGCCGCGGGCGCGTTCGCCGGCCTGCTCCAGCGCCAGGATCTCCGCATGTTTTCGGCCGCTATAGGTATGCGTGCCTTCGCCTGCAATTGCGCCGCCGCTCACCAGCACGGCGCCAACGTGCGGATTGGGCGACGCCATGCCGAATCCCTGCCGCGCCAGCTCCAAGGCGCGCGCCATGAACCGCTCGTCGCTTCCGGTAATGGACATTGTGATGGAGCCCTAGGCGAACATCGAATCTACAAATTCCCGGGGATCGAAAGGCAGCAGATCGCCGATTTTTTCGCCCACGCCCACATAGCGTACCGGGACTCCCAACTCTCGCGAGATCGCCACTACTACTCCGCCTTTCGCGGTGCCGTCCAATTTGCTCAAGACAATACCCGTTACCCCGGCCGACTCGGTGAAAAGTTTGGCCTGTTGCAAGCCATTCTGGCCGGTGGTGGCGTCGATCACCAGGAGGGTTTCATGGGGCGCGCCGGTAATGAAACGTTGCGCCGTCCGGCGCATCTTGGCCAGTTCGTCCATCAAATTGGACTTGGTGTGCAACCGTCCGGCGGTATCCACGATCACATAATTCAAGCCGCGCGCTTTGGCCGCCTGCAGCGCGTCGAACAACACGGCCGACGGATCGCCTCCCGGTTTGGTTTTAATTACCTCGATGCCGCTACGTTGGCCCCAAGTCTCCAGTTGCTCGATGGCCGCCGCCCGGAAAGTATCGGCCGCCGCCATCAGCACGGTCTGTTTCTGTTGTTGCAACCGGTAGGCCAGCTTGGCGATCGTGGTGGTCTTGCCCGTCCCGTTCACCCCGACGACGAGGATAACCTCCGGTTCCCCTTCTTCCGCCGCCACGGGAGGAGTATTGGCTCGCGAGAGGATGGCCAGCAGTTCGTCTTTCAGCAACCGCTTCAGCTCGGCCACATCGGCAACTTGCCTGCGGTCCACTTTGTCACGCAACTTCTGCAGAACCTCCTGGGTGGTCTTCATCCCCAGATCGGCGCCGATCAGCGTCGCCTCCAGCGCATCCAGCGTGTCGCGGTCGATTTCCTTGCCGAAGGGAACCGCCGCCACGGCTTCTTCAATGCGCTCGCTCAGGTTCTCGCGGGTGCGCGACACCGCCTGTTTCATGCGCTCGAACAGACCGGCCTTCTTTCCGGACTGCTGCGGCTCGTTCGTCGGTTCTTCCTCGCCGCCAAATAAAGTCAAGAATTTGGGCATGATCGAGCTCGGTAAATATGGAGGCGCAAAATAGGAATTATAGCGGAGAGGCTGCGGTGGGGTTATCGGGAGAGGTTACTCGGCGTAAACCCTGATTGCCAACCGCCGTTCCCCTGCGTTAAAACAAACCTGGACGGAAGCAGAGGAGTGAAATGAAGAAGAAGCTTTTAGCCGTGGTTCTCACCATCGCCATAGCATGCGGGCTGGCCACACCGGCATTCGCCAGAAAACATCACAAGAAGCACCACAAACGGACTCATTCGAGCAAAGTTCACAAGCAGAGTCGTTAATACTGACCGATACAGCGCGCGGCAGCCTTAATGAAGATTAGCATTCAGCACTCCGCCTGAAACCGGCAGGCCTGGGTTTGGCTGAATGCTGATTGCTGAGTACTCCTTCAAGCGCCGGCCATGACCGGGGCGGGAACCGCCTGGATCCCCAGTTCCCCGCGTTCGAATACCGCTGTTAGCGCCTTCACCACTTCCGGATCGAACTTGGTGTTCGCCATGGCGTTGATGGTGCGCACTACATATTCCGGATCCATGGCGGCCTGATACGGACGGCTGGTGGTCATGGCGTCAAAGGCATCGGCCACCATTATGATCCGCGCCATCAGCGGAATTTCATCCTCCTTCAAGCCATAAGGGTAGCCCCGTCCGTCCAACGATTCGTGGTGCAGTTCAATCCCCGGAATCATGGCGGATAGCTGTTGCACCGACCGCAGGAGGTTGGCTCCCTTGGTGGTGTGGGTCTTCATGGTCTCGAATTCTTCGGCGGTCAAAGAGGCCGGTTTCTTCAGGACGCGGTCCTCGATGCCGATTTTGCCGACATCGTGCAGTTGTGCCGCCACCCGCACATCGTCGATCTCCAGCGGCGAAAGCCCCAGTTCCTGGGCCAGCAACACGGAATAGCGCGTTACCCGGTCGGAATGGCCGCGCGTGTAAGGATCCTTTTCGTCAACAGCGCCCGCCAGCATCTGAATCGAGCTCAGGAACAGGGCGCGATTCTCCGCCGCCGCATGTTTTAGATCGGCGACGAATTTCTCCAGGCTGGTCGTCATCACGTTGAACGTCTGCGCCAGTTCGCCCAGCTCCGTCCGGCTCTTCAGCTTCACCCGGCGGGAGAAATCGCCGCGGGCAATGGCTTGGCTGGTATCCGTCAGTACCCCCAAAGGTTTGGTAATGCTGCGGGCGCCCCAGATAGAAATCATCATGCTGACCAGGACCGCCAGGGCCCCCAGCAACCGGGCGCGGCGCTGCATGTCATACACGCCCTGATAAGCATCCAGTTGGGATTTTTGCGCCACCACCGCCCAGCCCAGCGCCGGCACCACCGAATAGGTTCCCAGCATGGGGACCTTCTGATTGCCAAGCTGTGCCTGGAATGGCATGGTAGACACGAACCGCACTTTGCCGCCCTGATCGACAAAATTCTTAACAATCTCGCTTCCCCGCATGTCCTGGCCGGTAGCGAACTCCGGCGAGGCGCCGGCTACCAGCCGGCCCTGCCCGTCTACTACAAAAGCCGACAGTCCGCCTTCACTGCTGGCGCGTAAGCGGTCGACCAGGAATTGCAGGTCTTCAAAAGCGGCTGCCACACCGACAAACTCGCCGCGGGAAACTATAGGCACGCCCACCAGCCAGAGGGTGCGGCTGTTCTGCCCGGAGCCCAGGGAAAGAGGCTGCCCGTTGTAGGTTCGGCCCTCCCGTGCGGCCTTGAATGCCCGCTCCAGTTCCCGCTGCATGAAGGGGTCCGGCAGCACGCGGCCGGCGGAAATTCCCTTCGATTCCGGATTCAACAGGGTGGTGTACGCCAGATCCTCCGAAGAGGCGACAAACCGCTCTAGCAGCGATCGCAGGGGCGCAGAATCCACCCGGTCGCCGCTCAAATTGTCGCTGCTGGCCACTGCCACAGAGGAAGAGAAATTGCCCAGCATGGCGCGCAACTTTTCCTGCCGCTGGCCGAGATCCTCCGCCAACGACCGCGTCAATCCATTTTGCAGCAGTTGCTCATTTACCTTGAGGGCTTCGCGATTCGTGTCCACCACCGAGCTGGCGAAGAAATACATCGGCACTACGCTGACGAGCACCAGAATGCCCAGAATTAGGTACAGAATCGGAATGCGCGCCGGTAATAGCGTCATGCAGCTTGTTTCTACCTTGAACTTGCCGGAACTAGCCCATTCAACCAGACAACTCCCGCATTTTAGCCCGGCCCCTCTCTAAGTCGTTGGTTACGAAAGTGTTCTACCGGACGGAACCTCCCAGTCGGCACCATCCGAGACTCGCACCCTGATACAAACCAGATTTTTTCAGCAGCCTGTGGCAATTTTGGTCGTGCAACACGTGTCAGGGCACGGCTTTAGTCGTGCCGAAAAACGCATAATAAGGCTGGGCTTTAGCCCCTGCGCTGCTTGGGACGCCCGATGGTCAGGGCCACGACTTTTGGTCGTGCCGGTGGAAGCACCGGGCTTCAGCCCGGTGAGTAGGGGAATGCCAGAAGAGCGGCTTCAGCCGCGGTGGCCGGGGTGCGGGTTTTACCCTAGCCCGGTTTTGCAGCCTCTGAACCCCGGCGCTTCTGCCCCTTGCAATCCCCAGGAGCAAAGAATCCTCCTCCCCAACGTCTGTCATTTTGAGTCCCGCGCCCTCAGCTTGGGCAATTGCCATTCCGCCGAGGCGCGGGGCGAAAAACCTATGCATTTCGGCCCTGTTTGCCGTGGCCATTTCTAAGTAACCAAGAGATCAGCTGCCGCCTGGGTATAATCTTGCCGTACCGTGGACACCCTGTTAGCAGCGTTCATATTCATGACCGGGCTGGTCTTCGGCAGCTTCCTGAATGTATGTATTTATCGCATACCGTTGGCGCTGCCCGAAGCAGAGTCCGAATCGCCGTGCCGCATCCTGTATGCCAGTTTCGCCGCCTGGAAGGTGGTGAATAGCCCGGCACGCTCGGCCTGTCCGCGGTGCGGACATACCATCCGCTGGTATGACAATCTTCCCCTTATAAGCTGGCTGCTGCTGCGCGGACGTTGCCGCGATTGCGCAGCGCGGATTTCTGCCCGCTACGCCACGGTCGAATCGCTGACCGCGTTGGTGTTCCTGGCTTGCTACCTTCGCTTTGGCCTGTCCCTGGTTACGTTGAAGTTCTCCATTTTCGGATTCCTGCTGATCGGCCTGATTTTTACCGATGCCGAAACCCGGCTTCTGCCCGATGCGTTCACGATTCCGGGAATCCTGGCGGGAGTGATGTTCAGCGTGCTGTCGCCCCTCAACGACGTGGCCACGCAATATCTGCCCGGGATGTTCAACTCCAGGTTATCCGGGCGGTGGCTGTCGTTACTCGATTCGCTACTGGGCGCGGCGGTCGGGGCGGGATTCATTTTTGCCTGCGGACTGATTTACAAAGTGGCTCGCGGACGCGAAGGCATGGGCCGGGGGGACGTAAAACTCATGGCCATGGTTGGGGCTTTTGTGGGCATCAGGCTCACGATACTGACCATTTTCGGCGCTTCGGTTTTGGGGTCGGTTTTCGGCCTGCTTTTGATTCCCCTGGTTTGGATCAAACGCCTCCGCCGCCGCCTTCGCCGGAACCGGGAAGCCTTTCCGGTAGCCCGCCGGCGGGCCTGGATCTCCGCCAAACTGGTGCGCTACTATGCCATCCCATTTGGCGTTTTTCTGGGAGCGGTCGCCCTCTTTGCGGTCTTTATGGGCAACCACCTGCTGCGCTGGTACTGGAGACTGTAAGTGAATCCTTCGGTACCTACCCGCCAGTAACTACTGCATCCGGCAGGGAACAGGGGTACAATGCTCTCCAGCTACTCCGGCCATGGACGCGAAACCCCAGCGCGTGTTGCGGCTGGTGCGGAGAAGGCCATGTTTATTAATACGCGGACACCTGTGCTCCTGGCCGTGCTTGTCTTTGCGCTGCTGCCGGCCCTGGCCCTGGCGGAAGTGCCTGCAACGCCCGACCAATCGGAAGTCTCGCTGGGCGATGTGGCGCGTCAGTTACGTGCTGCAGGCGTGAAAAAACCTGACAAGGTCATAAGCAACGAAGACTTGCTCCCGGCCGACTTTCGCAATGGTGCGGTGGTCACCGAAGTCGGCCCCGATCAGCCAGCCAAAGCGGAAACCTCGGCCAAGGGAAAGGACGACAAGAGCCCCGATCCTAAGGAACGTGACGAGGAGTTTCGCCGCAAATACCTCGACCGGAAAAAAGCGCTGGAACTGCTGGAACGTGAATTGAGCGTTACCAAACGCGAATTCAATCTCCAGGTAGCCGAATTTTACGCCGATGCGAGCACGGCCAATCCCAACGATCCCAAAGCCTGGCCTGCCAAACGCAAGAAGGGTGAAGACGATATTGCCGAGAAACAGAAGCAGGTCGACGAGGCCAAACAAGCTCTGGAGAACCTGAAAGAAGAAGGCCGCAAAGCCGGCGCCTCGCCCCGCGCCTTCGAAGATTAAGGCGAAGCCTCAAAGCAACCAGCCACAAGCCGCAAGCTAAAGTAAGAAGTCAGGTGCAGTGCGTTAAACAGATGGGCAGCTTTGCGTTAGCCGCCGAAGGCGGCGGCAGATTTGTAGCCCACGGCGTGAGCCGTGGGTGTAAAGGCGCCCGGGACCGCGAGCCCCCGAAGGGGGCGACAGAATCGGTCGAGCTTCTTTCGCCCGCGTTGCGGGCTGTTGGGATTTCGCGCCGCAAACTCATGGCTAACGCCATGGGCTACCATCTTCCCCTCGCTTCGCGGGGTTAGTCTGCAACGTTCTTATTTCTGACGCACTACACCAGTCCCTTGTGGCCTGCAACCTGTTACTTGTTACTCGTTACTGCCCCTTTCAGCGCCGCAGACAAGGCATCGATGGCAAGTTGGCTGGCATGGGTAGACGTCTGCGGCAGCCCCCCCAAGGCGGTAATCAGGTCTTCGCGGCGAAATTTCTGCAGCGCCGCCAGTGGCTTTCCCATGATCATATCCACCAGTTGTGAGCCACAGGCGATTGCCGCCACGCATCCCCGAGCGCGAAACTTGGCGTCCGTCACGTGCCCCTGCGAAATCTTGATTGCCAGTTGCAAGACGTCTCCGCAGCCGGGATTGTCCACCTGAACGTAAGCGTTGGCGTCCGGCAACTCGCCCACGTGCTGCGTGTTCTGAAACTGTTGCAAAACCTGACGGGAGTACATAGGGAATAGCCCGGCATCAGCCAAGTTCAGCCCGAGTTTCCAGTTTCCGGCGCCGCGTGTCAACCAGTTTGTGATGGGCAGAGCGCCACGGCCCTCGCCTGGCAACCGGCCGTTGCGGTATCCGGGGGCCGCAGGGCATACCGCTCCCATCCTGATCCGCGGCCTGCAGGCATTGGCCGCCGCCATTCCCCCGGAGATCTTCGCCGCGCCCGAAGGTTTGCGCCGCATCGCCGCCGTCGAGTGACCGGGCAATGTGCTTTAATGCGATCTGGGAAGAACCTCTCACCGCAGAGGACGCAAAGGACGCAGAGGAGATTTAGGATTCGGGATTTAAGGATTGGGGATTTCATTCGCACTACAACATGTGCTCTATACTGCGATCTGCTGTTTTAAAATCCCAAATCCGGATTCCTAAATCCCAAATTTCCTCTGCGTCCTTTGCGTACTCTGCGGTAAAGGTTTGGAGTGCTGACGAAAGGTCCTCAATGAAACAAGTGGTAGCTGCGTTGATCTTCCGCCGCGGGCGGCTGCTCATCTGTCAGCGAACGAAGTATCAGACGATGCCGCTGAAATGGGAGTTCCCGGGCGGCAAGATCGAATCCGGCGAGCAACCGCGCGACGCCTTACGCCGCGAATTGGACGAGGAACTTGGCATCGACGCTGTCATCGGTGAGGAAATCGCCCGGATAAAGCACTGCTATCGAGGTAAGAACGCGGCCGTCGAATTGCGTTTCTATGTGGTCCACGAATGGCGAGGGGAGATTGAAAACCGGATCTTTCGCGCGGTTCGCTGGGTGCGCCCCGCCGACCTGTTGCGCCACGACTTCCTCGACGCCGATCACAAGTTGGTTAAAGACCTTGCGGCGGGGAATCTAGAGCAGGTTGCCTTCAGCAAAGAGTTGAAATCAAAATCCAGTCCAAAGACGCCGGGAGGCAGCGCGCGTCTCCCGAAAAAACCGGCTTGATTTTCTCTCGGATCTTGGATTTTCGTCCCGCGGTTGAGGCGGATTCCGAGAGCAATCAGCAGTCAGCCTTCAGCCAAAACATAGAAAACATCTAGCGCAGAGACGCAGAAACGTAGAAAAAATCGAAACAGAGGTTTTTCCCGGTTGTTCTCTGCGTCTCTGCGTCTCTGCGCTGGCTGTTGCTTGGCTCACTGCTGACTGCTAAGGGCTCGCCTTTCCCGCTACTGCGAGGTCCAGATCGAACCTATCGTCATGGCGATTACGGCCACGGCGGTCACCCAGGCAATGGCGTTGAATGCAAAGGAGTTGGTGCGCCGGCCCATCAGTTCGGGCTTGTTGATCAGCAGCAGCATGAAGACCAGCACCAGAGGCAGCACGGCCCCGTTGATCACCTGGGAAAGAATCGTGATTTTGATGAGCGGGAAGTTGGGAATCAGGGTTACTCCTGCGCCGGCCACGATCAGGATGGTATAGAGCCAGTAGAAGACGGGCGCCTCCCGGAAGCGCTTGCCCACCCCCGACTCAAGCCCGAGGCCTTCACAAACCGTATAAGCTGTCGAGAGCGGCAGGATGGAAGCGGCGAACACGGAGGCATTCAGCAGTCCCGCGGCGAACAGAATATAGGCGTAGTCGCCGGCCAGGGGTCGGAGGGCCTGCGCCGCATCCGCGGCGTCCCGGATCTGGGTGTGTCCGTGCACATACAACGTCGCCGCGCAGGCGACGATGATAAACCACGCTACCAGATCGGTGAAAAAACAACCCGCCACCACATCCAAGCGGGATGCCCCGTACTGTTCTTCCGAGACCCCCTTTTCGACCACCGAGGCTTGCAGGTAAAACTGCATCCAGGGGGCGATGGTGGTTCCGACAACGCCCAGCGCCATGTAGAAGTATGCCGGTTGCGCAAAAAAATGCGTCTGTGGCGGTTTTACCGTCGCCACCAAGGCTTCTTTCCACGCCGGCCCCGCCAGCATGCCGGCAATGATGTAACAGACATAGAAGCCGGAAGCGGCCAGAAAGACCTTTTCCACGCTCTTATAGTTGCCCTTGACCACCAGCAGCCAGACCAGGACCGCCGCCAGCGGCACGCTGATGTATTTGGAGACGCCGAAGAGCTCCAGGCTGAGCGCTACGCCCGAAAATTCTGCGAGCACATTGCCAAAGTTCGTGGCCAGCACCGCCAGCATCACGAAGAAGGTGATGCGGAAGCCGTATTCCTCGCGGATCAGGTCGCTCAAGCCCTTGCCCGTGACCGCGCCCATGCGGGCCGACATCTCCTGGATCACGACCAGGGCAATGGTCATGGGGATTACCAGCCACAGCAGCAGGTAACCGAATTGCGCGCCGGCCTGGGAGTAGGTGGCAATTCCCCCGGCGTCGTTGTCCACGTTGGCCGTAATGATTCCCGGGCCGACCACCGCGAGAAATAACGCAATTCGGGTTCTCCACTGCCGCTGCCATCTCATTGCCGGTCCACGTACAGGAAAGTGAACGTTCAGAATAAACGGCGTAGGGTCGTTCCGGCTAGTGAGGGGAGTGCGGTTCACGCCGGGCTGCTAGAATGTTTCAGTGAAGCTGCCGGTCCGCCTCATCGCCATCGATATTGACGGAACTTTGTTGGACTCTCGTTTCCAGCTTTCCACCGAAAATCTGGCTGCCTTGCGCCGCGCCCACGAGTCCGGGGTCGACATAGTTTTAACCACCGGCCGGCGCCACGCTTTCGCTTTGCCCATCGCGCGGGCGCTCGGTTTTGACCTGTGGCTGATGAGTTCCAACGGCGCCATCACTAAATCCACCCAAGGTGAGCTGTTTCATCGCGACCTGCTGCCCGCTTCGGTGGCCCGGCGCTTACTGATCCATATGGCGGCCTTCCGCGGCAATACGGTGGTGACCTTCGATCTGGAGGGCCGCGGCGCCCTGGTGATCGAAAGCGCAGCGGAGCTCAATGGCAGCATTGCCCGGTGGATGGAAAAGAACGCCGAGTTCATCCAGCAGAGGGCGCCTCTGGAAGACGCGATTACGGCCGATCCCGTCCAGACGATGTTCTGCGGGGTCATTGCCCGCATGAACCAGGCGGAAGCCAGGCTGGCTACCGGCGATTTTGCCCCCGAGATTACGGTGCTTAAGACGCAGTATGAGGCGCGCAACCTCTGCATCCTCGATGTAATGAACCGCGACTGTTCCAAAGGGCACGCCCTCAAGCGTTGGGCCCAGCATCGCGGGTTTGGCCGCGATCAGGTCATGGCGATCGGCGATAACTTCAACGACGTAGAAATGCTGGAGTTTGCCGGAGTTCCCGTTATTATGGGAAATGCCTGCGACGAGCTGAAACAGAATGGCTGGCACGTTACCCTGAGCAACGACCAAAGCGGCGTGGCGGCGGCGTTGCAGGAAGTTGGGATTTGATTCCAACACCCACCACAGAGACACAGAGACGCAGAGAGGAATTTGGACTTTGGATTTCGAAATTGACATTTTCAGCCGTCTCGCAAACATGCTGGTGAACAAGTTGCGTTTTGCGATTTCAAGACGCAAGTTTGGATTCCTAGATCCAAAATCATCTCTGTGTCTCTGTGCTAGGTGTTGCCCTCGGGTTCGGTGCGAGTTTTTGAATTAGGAATTCTGAAACACTTGCGGGAGAATAGGTTGCATATGGGATTTCAAAATCCCAAAGGTAAATCCCGGAATCCGAGCTTTTCTCTGTGTCTCTGTGTCTCTGTGGTAGGTGTTGCTCTCGGGTTCGGTGCGATTTCCGCCGGCGCCGCTGAGGTTGCCATTCTGCAGAACGGCTTCGAGATCCGCCATGAGACGCGCGAACAGAATGGCGCTTCCACCCGTTTGTATCTGGAAGCCTCCCGCGAGGCCGGCTATGTGGATGTTCCCGCCCAGGAAATTACCGGATTCCGTCACGATGACGCCCCCGCTCCGGCGTCCTCCGCGACCCCGGGCGCGCCGGCGTCGCTGCCGGATGTGGACCGGTTGGTCAAAGCGGCCAGCGATCGGCATCAGGTGGATGCCGATTTGATTGCCAGCGTAATCCGGGCGGAGAGCAACTTCAATCCGCAGGCCCGTTCCCCTAAGGGGGCGCAGGGATTAATGCAACTGATGCCGGCTACCGCCTCCCGTTTGGGAGTGAGCGACGCCTTTCATCCGGAAAACAACATTGATGGCGGTACCCGCTATCTCCGCGAGTTGCTGCTTCGCTATAACGACGATGTGGTGAAAGCCCTGGCTGCCTATAATGCCGGTCCGGAGCGAGTTGCCCGGTACGGCGGCGTGCCTCCGTATCGCGAAACCCACGCTTATGTGGCGCGAGTGGTCCGCGACTTCAACCGCAGGAAAACCGTCCAAGCGCAGGCAAAGAGCAGAAAAGCGGATTCGCGGAGCTCCCGGAAAGCGAGCCACAATCGACAACCCGCCCGTGTGGCGCAGGCGAAGCAGACAACACGCAGATACACGGAAGAGAAGCAGCCATGAGAAGATAGGGGTATCGGTTTTTCTCTGTGTATCTCGAAGTCCGCCGCAAGCGCAGCCGAACGACTGTCTAGGAGAAAGAGGTTGGGTTTTCTTTCCTGCCCTCCGGGGGGCAGGGAAGAAACTGTGCTCACATGATAAGCCGGCGCATCGTAGTGCTCACGGCCGTCGGGACCCTCCTGGCGACGCTCATCTACCTCCAGGTTCGCTCCTGGAGCCGTTTCGACTGGGGCACGTTTGTCCAGGTCACCCGCGAAATCGAGCCCTTCCACATAATCGTTGCCATCGCCATCGTTTACTTCACCTATGTCCTGCGCGCGGTGCGCTGGAAAATCTTTCTCCGGCCGGTTCGTCGCGCCCGGCTTTCCGGGCTGATTCCCCCGCACTTCATCGGCTTCGCAGGCTTGGCCTTGCTGGGCAGACCGGGGGAACTGGTGCGCCCGTATCTGATTGCCAAAAAAGAGCAGTTACAGGTTTCGTCGCAGGTGGCGGTCTGGGCCGTGGAGCGTGTCTTCGATGTGGGCGCGTTTGCCGTCCTGATGGCGATCGACGTATTTGTCTTTGTGGATCAATTTCATCTCGAACGCCATACTCGCCTGCGGATCCAGATCGGCGGCGGCATGTTGATCGGGTTGGTGGTTGCTGCCGGCTTAGCCATTTGGGCGATTCGACGCAATTGCCAGGGGGTGGCAACCTGGCTGGAACGGCGACTTTCCCCCTTCTCCCGCCGCTTTGCGCATAGTTTCTGCCAGAAAGTCCAGGCCTTCGGGAAAGGCCTGAACACGATTCACGACGGGACTTCCCTGGCGCAATTGATCGGTATATCGCTGAGCATCTGGTGGCTGATCGCCCTGTCGTATCGAGAGATTCTGCATGCCTACCCGGCGCTTCCCGCGGCTTCCACACCGGCACATCAGGTGGCGCTGCATTTCATCGATATTCCTCACGTGCTGCTGCTGATCGGGGCGAGCATGGTGGGCTCCCTGCTGCAACTGCCGGCGGTGGGCGGTGGTTCCCAACTCGCTACGATCAGCGTCTTGTCTTCCAGCGCGATCTTTGGCCTGCCCAAAGAACAGGCGGTCAGTGCCGGAATGATGCTATGGCTGGTCACCTTTGTGGCGTGCGTGCCGGCGGGGCTTTTGTTTGCCCGCCAGGAACATGTGTCGCTGCGCAGGCTCACAGAAGAAAGCCAGCAACCGGAAGAAGCCACCGTAAGCAAAGTGCCGTGAGGCCGTGGCCAGTGGCCAAAACCGGCAGTCGGTGGCCGGATCATCGGTGGAACAAGCGGCGGCAAAAACTGGCCCCTGGCCACTGAACACTGGCCACTGTAGAATGCCAGAGAATCTCGATTGCAGGTGTTTCGGGGCCGTCATGAAGTGCCCATTCTGCGGATTCGTGAATGACAAAGTCGTAGATTCGCGCGAGAGCAAGGAAGCCGAATCTATCCGCCGCCGCCGCGAATGTTTGCGCTGCGGCAAGCGTTTCACCACCTACGAGCGCATCGATGAGATCCCGTACATGGTGGTCAAAAAGGATGGGCGGCGCGAGAAATTTGAGCGGCAGAAAGTCCTCAGCGGGCTGCTGCGCGCCTGCGAAAAGCGTCCGGTATCCATGACGCGATTGGAGGAGATCGTCAATCGCGCCGAGGCTTTTGTCATCGAGTCGCCCGATCGGGAGCGCACCACCAAGGAGATCGGCGAACTGCTGATGAGCGAACTGAAGAAGCACGATAAGGTCGCTTACGTGCGTTTTGCCTCGGTTTATCTGGACTTCAAGGATGCCCACGAGTTCCTGAATGAACTCCAGGAGCTCTTGAAGACCAAGGAACCTCAAGCCAAAGCCAAATCCCGCCCCATGTAGCCGGCAGAATTACCTTCACGCGCTGGCAGCCTGGGCTTTAGGCGACTTGTCTTGCTTGGCGTCCGCCTGGGCTGCCGCTGCCGTACGGCGCTCACGGCTGCGCCTTTCGGCCATCATCGCGCCAAACAACAGGAACCCCATGATCAGAAATACTGCCAGTGCCACCAGGGCCAACATCAGGATCGGCATATGCCACCTCTCCGGTAGTCTCTTCCGGATGTAAACGTCTTGCAGTGACGGCAATCACCAGAGGGTTGTGAGAATTGGGGATTTAGGTCCTGCGCGCCGGTGCTTGGTTTATTGCTTTCCGAGCAATTGTTACAATCCTGACTCGCACATTGCGGTTGGGAGAACGCGTGCCGTGACCGAAAAGATTCGCCGTTATTTCGAGTTCGAGCGATACCAGACGACGTTTGGGCGGGAGATTGTCGCCGGCATCACCACTTTCGTCACCATGTCGTACATCATCGTGGTGAACCCGGCGATTCTGCGGAATGCCGGCATTCCGGCCGAACCTTGTATGGTGGCGACCATTCTCACCTGTATGTTCGGCACGTTGCTGATGGCGTTGTACGCCAACCGGCCTTTTGCCATTGGCCCGTACATGGGCGAGAACGCGTTTATCGCCTTCACGGTGGTACAGTCCCTGGGCTATCGGTGGCAGACGGCATTGGGGGCAGTATTGCTTGCCGGCCTGATGTTCATCCTGCTTACCGTACTCAAGCTCCGGGCCTGGCTCGTGGGCGCGGTGCCGCAAGGGCTGCGCTATGCCTTTGCCGTGGGGATCGGACTATTTCTCACTTTCATCGGGCTGAATGAAACCGGCATCGTGATGCTGGGCACGCCGGGAGCGCCGGTGCGCACCGGTATGATCACCACAGGACCGGTGCTGGTATCTATCTTTGGGTTTCTGCTAATCCTGGCGCTGCTTTTGCGCCGTTTTCCCGGCGCCATCCTGGTGGGAGTAGTGGTTACGGCGCTGGTCGCCTTCGCCTTCCATGTGGCGCCACCGCCGGCAAGCTGGGTCAGCATGCCGCCCAGCATCCGCCCCATCCTGGGGCAAGCAGACCTCAAAGGAGCGCTGACCTGGGGGTTTTTCCCGGTAGTTCTCACCATTTTCATTATGGCCTTTGTCGATACCATGGGCACCCTGATCGGCCTCTCTACGCGCGCGGGATTCCTGGATGCGAAGGGCGATCTGCCGCAAATCGAGCGCCCCATGCTTGCCGACGCCCTGTCAACCACATTTGCTGCGGTCGTGGGAACTACTACGTCCGGCGCATTCATAGAATCGGCGACCGGCGTGGAAGCCGGCGGCCGTACCGGCTTTACCAGCCTGATCACGGCCGCCTGTTTCGCTCTGACCCTGTTTTTTGCTCCCTTTGCCGGCGCCATTCCCGCCCAAGCTTACGGCCCTGCACTGATGATCGTGGGCGCCTTTATGCTGGCGCCGGCCGCCAGGATCCGGTTCGACGACTTGACCGAGCTGTTCCCGGCCTTCGCCGTGATTGCCCTGATGGTTTTTACCTTCAACATCGGCGTGGGGATTACCGCCGGCTTTGTGCTATATCCGCTGTGTAAGCTGGTATCCGGCCGGCCCGGCGAAGTCCGCCCCGGACTGTGGGTCCTGGCCGCGCTTTCTTTGGCGTTCTTTGTTTTCTATCCGTATAAATAGAGGATTTGGGATTCGGGAATTCGGATTTGGGATTTCGTGATCGTTTGGTCCCTTGCGCGCCGTGCACTTGCATTGACGCTTTGAAATCCAAAATCCGGAATCCCCAATCGTAAATTTTCTCTGTGGCTCGGTGTCTCTGTGGTAGGTTTTCTGTCCGCCTCTAGTCAGTTTTCAGGCTGCGTATATAGGCCAGCAGGTGGTCCATATCGATCTGGCTGAGCAAACCGC